>Ga0163109_10001077_pt1 | contig 21594 bp, 10 predicted proteins | sample CRUFie1St13metaG_FD_108704 | JGI IMG/M metagenome (GOLD analysis project Ga0163109, IMG submission 108704) | Marine microbial communities from the Costa Rica Dome - CRUD Field 142mm St13 metaG | ecosystem: Environmental > Aquatic > Marine > Oceanic > Photic zone | place: Costa Rica: the Eastern... | reverse complement strand
TTATGAACACCGCCACCAACCTGGTTAACATCATCGATGATCTTAAGACTCAGGGAGTAACACCTAAGGTCACTAAACTTAAGAGTGCTGTAAAGAAGAATCGTCGCAGTGTTTGGCAGCGTCAATCTCAACATGGTGCAGGTCGTGCTATGGGTGCTGTGAATAACTCTAGCGAAGGTGCAACTGGAGCAACCACATGTGGCGGTGGTGCTGGTATGAATCTCAACAAGGTTTATGGCATTGGTGCATCTAAAGTCGCAAACCTTTCTGAGGTTCAGCGTCGTTATGTGGCACAGATTAAAGCAGATCGTAAGGCAGCAGCATTGGACCGTCGTTGATACTTAGAGGGGGCACGGTGGTTGACACTTTGTCCCCCTTTATGCTATTATGGCAGTATTCGTGTTCGGCAGTTATTGTGCCCTTATGTGTTAACGGGCGGGGCGCGTAACGGGGGCGTTATAAAAATCGCATAAGTCCCTAACCTACAGAGGTGACAAAACGCGAGCTCTATATCACTTTCATAAAAAAAATTCCGGCAGATATAAAAACGCCTATAAGGTTCGCTATATAAGAAAAAAATTTCCCATATAAAAAATCTATGAAAAAGGAAAAGGTATATCACATCTATGCAAAGGAAGAATGTATATACAATAATCTTTCAGAAAGTCAATTCAACCAGACCTGGGAGACCTTACGTGGAATGGTTGGACTTATGAAGACTGATTATACGGAAGAGGATATTAGTTACGAGGTATGTGAGGTAAACCGAATATCTGCGACTGATGCTTCGCATTGACAACGGATAGATAACACAGTATAATTGAATTGAGTTATTCAGACTTATGGCAAAAGGATTTACAGTTAAAGCAGCAGCACCAAAGAAGAAAGCAGAAGAGTGGGATATTGCTGCAATTAAGGAAAGGATGCGAGGAAAGCAGATTGTGTTCTGTTTACCTGGACGTGGATGTTCTTTTACGTTTCTGAAGAACTTTGTACAACTGTGCTTTGATATGGTACAGAATGGTATGGGTATTCAGATTAGTCAAGATTATTCGTCTATGGTTAACTTTGCACGTTGTAAGGTACTTGGAGCGAATGTATTGCGTGGACCGAATCAAGTACCTTGGGATGGTAAGTTAACTTATGATTATCAATTGTGGATTGATAGTGATATTGTCTTTGATACAAATAAGTTTTGGCAATTATGTGATATGGCATTTCCTGCTGAAGGAGAGGAGAAGGAAATTGTTGCAGGGTGGTATGCAACTGAAGATGGACATACGACAAGTGTTGCACACTGGTTAGAGGAGGATGATTTCCGTAAGAATGGTGGAGTAATGAACCACGAGACAGTGGAATCGATCAGTAAGCGGCGTAAGCCTTTCACTGTAGATTACACAGGTTTTGGATGGGTGCTCATTAAGAAGGGAGTCTTTGAGAATCTTGAGTATCCTTGGTTTGCACCGAAGATGCAAGTTTTTGAATCTGGTGCAGTACAAGATATGTGTGGAGAGGATGTCTCCTTCTGTCTTGATGCAATTGAAAAGGGATTCAAGATTTGGTGCGATCCTCGGATTCGTGTTGGACACGAAAAGACTCGTGTGATTTGATATGTATAATATCTTATGTAACGGACGTAAGATACATGAGAATCTCAGTGCTGAAGAATGTACTGAGATTCTTGACGATTATGCTCAGAAGTATTATGATAATACTGATGGTAGCATCAAACCCGACCAATATAAAATTGAGGTAATTGAAGATGGCAATGATGAAGCAGGGTAATTATATCCCCGGGAAACCTAAGAAGACGCGGCAGGGTAATTCGCAGAATACTCTACTTGCAGCAACGAGTCGTAATAAGAAAAAGAAGCGTTATCGTGGGCAGGGTAAATAAACATAGCGAAAACAATTATGAATGGCTTGTTTAATTACGAACTTACCATCAGTTGAAGTCTGGGTAAGAAAAGAATATCTCACGGATCATCAAAGTGGTCATGGTGAATTTGTAAAGGGCGTTTGGGTATCGTGTAAATCGATGCCTGGACGTGCTTTTTATTTTGAGACATATTTACCAGAATATGCTGCAATGTATGATAAATTACCGATTAGTGCATTTGTAGCGGATCCTGAGACCCCAAGTCCTGATATGAATCTACCAAATCTACAGTTTTGGAATTGTATGGACTATGGTGTAGTCAGTATTGATAAGAAATTCATTGGTAGTATGGACTTTGAGGTCTATACAAGAGACTATGGTAATATGAAAGGTACATATGTATGTACAATTGACAATTATCATCATGATCCAGACTATGTTGACTATGCAACAAGTGAAAATCCTGCTGAACATAAGTCACATAACCTAATTGAACTCGAAAATGGTCAATATGCACTCTATCCAAACAATAGAATGCGTATCTATGACAACAGTTTGACTCCTGTTGAACCAAAAATGCCGGATTTTAAGGTCTCAACACAATATTATCAGGTTGAAAACGGTTTTGAGCGTCTTGGAATGGGTCGTGAGGACGAATATTTCTGGAAAACATCAAAAGAACGCCAAAAATTAGAGGAAAACACTGCTGAGGAGCAAGATGGGCAACGCTAAAGTTGACAGAAACGAAGATTTTATGAAAAATGAGCACGGAACTGAAGGATTAATCACTGATTATGATAATGTCTACGATAGATGGATACAGAAGAAAGAAAAAGAGTTAAAAGAGGTTGATTTTGAAGAAATTGATGACAAAACTTTCCTAAAAGACTAATAAATAAATATATGTTTATTGAATTACCATGCCTGTCGAAAGGGTAAGTAAAGGTTTTAGGGATATTGGGAGTGCTTTTCAGGTAAGTCCACTGTCTAATGATCTTCTTGCAATCAAAAATGAGACTGCAATTGCAAGATCAGTTAGAAATCTTGTATTTACTCTTCCAGGTGAAAGGTTTTTTAACGAAGACCTTGGTTCTAGGATATCAAGATCACTTTTTGAGAACATTGATGGTATCTCTGCATCTTTAATTGAAGATGAAATCAGAAATACTATTGATAATTTTGAGCCAAGAGTTGAATTGATTGATGTAGTCGTTGCTCCCAACTATGAGAACAACGAGTTTAATGTGACGATTAGTTATAATATTGTTGGTGTTGATGCCTTACAACAACAATTATCATTCGCATTACAACAGACACGATAATGCCGTTAGTCAATTTCACAAATCTGGATTTTGATCAGATAAAAACATCTATTAAGAGTTATCTTCGATCAAACTCAAACTTTACTGACTATGATTTTGAAGGGTCTAACCTTTCAACAATAGTTGATGTATTGGCGTATAATACATATATTTCCTCATACAATGCTAACATGGTTAGTAATGAGGTTTTTGTTGATAGTGCAACGTTAAGAGAGAACGTTGTTTCTTTAGCACGTAACATTGGATACGTTCCTAGGTCAAGAACAGCAGCACGATCTTCAATTACGTTCTCTGTTGATACTACAGACTTCACCACCAACCCAACTGCAATCACCCTTAAGAAGGGCGTAGTTGCCTCTACAAGCGCGTTTGGAGGAGATAGTTATACATTTGCCATACCAGAGGACATTACGGTTCCTGTCATCGATGGAGTGGCAACTTTTGATAGTATTGATATTTTTGAGGGAGAATTTTTAGTTGATAATTTTACAGTAGAAGCAGAAAATCCTGCACCTCCACAAAAATATATTTTAAGTAACTCACATATTGATACTTCTACATTAAGAGTTTTAGTTAGAGACACTGAGTCAAGTACAACTAGTAGAAACTTTTTATTATCAGACAGTCTCTTTGATGTCACTGGAGATTCGAGAATTTATTTCATTCAAGAAATTGAAGATCAGAGATATGAATTAATTTTTGGTGATGGTATTTTTGGTGAAAAATTAGAGGAGTTAAGTTTCATCGAAGTTTCATACATCAGAACCTCTGGTGAAGAAGCAAACGGATTATCGGACTTTAGTTTTAGTGGAATACTTGTAGACAATAACAATGTTTCTGTTGCGGATGGTATTTCATTAATTACTACAATTACTGCGTCAGAGAGTGGAAAGGAAATTGAGTCTATAGATTCTGTTAAGAACTATGCGACTAAAATTTATGCGTCTCAAAATAGAGCAGTCACTGCTGCAGATTATGAAGCATTGATTCCAAAGATTTATCCAGAAACACAATCTGTTTCTGTATTTGGCGGAGAAACGTTATCTCCTCCACAATTTGGAAAAGTTTTTATTACTATCAAACCATTCTTTGGACCATTTGTGCCAAATTCAATCAAAGACAATTTAAAAAATCTTTTAAGAAGATATAGTGTTGCTGGTATTGTTCCAGAAATATTAGATCTCAAGTATCTGTATATTGAGACCGATTCAACTGTTTATTATAATGAAAATTTAGCACCAGGAGCAGACTTTGTGAAGTCTCTGGTGTCTACTAATATTGACAACTATTCTAACTCTACTGAGTTGAATAAGTATGGCGCAAGATTCAAGTATAGTAGATTCCAAAATATTATTGACAATAGTCATGAATCTATTACTTCTAATATCACAAAAGTGCAGATTAGAAGAGATATGAAGGCAAAATTAAGTCAGTTAGCAAATTACGAAATCTGCTTTGGAAATGAGTTCTATATAAAGAGACTTGACGGATATAATATTAAAAGTTCTGGATTTAGAGTATTTGGAGTTGATGATGTTGTATATCTTGGCGATGTTCCAAATCAAGACCAAGTGACTGGAGAAATTTTCTTATTTAAACTTAATTCTCCAACTCAACCAGGAATCGTAAGAAGGTCTGTAGGGACGATTAATTATCAAAAGGGTGAAATATTATTAGATAATATTAATATTGTTTCTACTTCTAAAACAGTTCAGAGACAACCAATTATCGAAATCTCGGCTTGTCCAAAATCTAATGATGTGATCGGATTGCAAGACTTGTATCTCCAATTGAACACTAACAATAGTGTGTTAAATATGTTAAGCGATGAAGTTGCTTCTGGTGCGGATCCATCAGGAACTACGTATATAACGACCTCAAGCTACACAAACGGAAACTTAGTACGTTCATAAAAAATGTTAGAAAGCAGAATCAAGATTAGCAGTATTGTTGCAAACCAACTTCCAGAGTTTGTGCGAGAGGAATTTCCTCTTGTCGGAGAGTTTTTATCGCAATACTACCTTTCATTAGAGGGACAAGGTTCTACTTTAGATATTTTACAAAATATTGATCAATACGTAAAGGTTGATAATTTAGCAAATCTGGTTGATTCTACAGAATTAACTGCTGATGTAGAATTTATTGATGATACTATCACTGTTAAATCAACCTATGGATTTCCAAAATCCTATGGATTGATTAAAATTGGTTCTGAAATTATTACATATACTGGAATCACGTCTACTACCTTTACTGGTTGTATTCGAGGATTTAGTGGAGTTACTTCGTATCAAGGTTCAAACACTCCAGATGAATTGGTATTTGAAGATACTGATATTTCTGAGCACAAATCTGGGAGCACTGTAACTAATTTAAGTATTCTTTTCTTAAAGCAATTCTTAAGAAAAGTCAAAAATCAAATTACACCTGGTTTTGAAGACCGTAAGTTGTATCCTGGTTTAGACGAAAGAATTTTTCTAAAGCAATCTAAGGATTTTTATACTTCTAAAGGAACTGATCAATCTTTTGAAATACTATTTCGTGCTCTCTATGGTGAAGATGTAGAAGTCATCAAACCAAGAGACTATCTGTTTATTCCTTCAAGTGCTGAATTCCGAGTATCTAAAGATTTAGTCGTAGAAGTATTAGAAGGTGATCCAAACGATTTAGAAAATAGAACCCTTTTCCAAGATGAAACCGATGTATATCCTGGTGGAAGTGGATCTATTAACAAAGTTGAAAAGATTGTAAGAGATGGTAAAGTATATTATATTTTAAGTTTAGATTTTGATTATGATAAGGATATTGATGTAAGTGGATCAATTTTTGGCACTTTTTCAATTCATGCAAACACAAAAGTAATTACACCTGTTTCTGTAGGCGATACTGTAATTGATGTAGACTCAACAGTAGGATTTCCAAATTCAGGAACTTTAATTGCAAGTTACTCTGATGGTTCATCTATAGAGATTGTATATAAGTCAAAATCATTGACTCAGTTTTATGAGTGTAGTGGAGTAAGCAGAAGTATTGAATCTGCACAGAATTTGAGAGTAGATGCGTTTGCATATGCATTAACAGATCCAAATGATATTAACTCTAAAATTAAAGTTAGAGTCACTGGTGTTATTTCTGATTTAAATTTATACGAATATTCTCGTTATTATGAACCAGGAGATGTTGTTACGAATAAAAACTTAGGTATTTCCTTAGACTCTACATTTGGAAATAGTTGGTTTTTTAACGTCGCTACAAAATATAAGATAAAAACAATAGAAATTATAGACAGTATAAACTTTACTTATAAAATAACCACTATTGATGAGCATGGTTTTTCTATTGGAAACTTTGCAAAGTTAATTTTTAATACTGGAGTTACCATAGAAACTAATATTGTTTCTATTTTGAACAGAAATAGTTTTATAATTGGCGGACAAGGACAACTTCAGTTAGCAGGTCTTGAGAGTATACAAAGAAAAATATCTAGATCAGATTCTACAGCATATCCAAGTTCTAGCATTTACTCTACAAATGTTCAAAATGTTTATGCTGACCGAGAGTCGATTCATATTGCATCTTCTTCGATTCCAAGTTATCTCAATGAACCACTTGATACGACTGACAGATCTATAAAGTTTTCTGGAACATTTGATGGTTTGGATATTATTTCTCCAAATCATGGATTTGAAACTGGAGATGCAGTAACTTACATTCCTGAAAGTTCAACCAATACTCTTAATATTGACGAAGCACCATATTTTATTAAAAGAATCGACATTAATACTATTAGATTATCTAATAGTAGATCAAATATTAGTAATGGAGTGTTTATAACTCTCAAAGGAACTGTAACTAATAGTGTTTTAAGATACACTGATTTTGTTAATCAAGAGTTAGATAGTCAAAAAATTATTAGAAAACTTGTAGACCCAGTAACTGATAGTAAAATTCACACTACGGATCCTGGAACTACAGGAATTTTGGTGAATGGTGTTGAAATTTTAAATTATAAGTCTAATGATTCTATTTTCTATGGATCTATTCAAGATGTTGAAGTTGTATCTAAAGGAGAAGATTATGATGTTATCAATCCTCCAATTTTACAAACAAACGATTCAGTAGGAGCAGGTTTCTCTGCTTTCTGCGGGATTGAAGGTTCTTTGGATAGAATCGATGTTTTGGATTCTGGATTTGATTATGTAACAATTCCAACAATTAGAATTACTGGTGGTAGTGGAAAAGGTGCAGTTGCACAACCAATCCTCAAATCAATTTCTCATTCTGTAAGTTTTAATTCAATTCAAGATGCTGGATTGGTTGACTTAACTAATAATACGATCTCGTTCTCTGAATTTCATAAGTTCAGAGATGGAGAACTGGTTATTTACAAAACTGACGGACAAACTGCAGTAGGTGGTCTGTCTACGGATTCTCAATATTTTGCATCTGTTCAGGATGGATATAAAGTTAAACTTCATAAAACATATGATGATGCTATTTCTGCATCAAATGCAATTGATCTTACTGGATTTGGTGCAGGAAATCATAGCCTTAGGTGTGCAAATTCAAAGAATATAGTTTCTTCTATTTCTATAGTAAATTCTGGTAGTGGATATAAAAATAGAAGAACTACAACAACTTCCACAGGTATTAGCACGTCATTAAATACAATCACATTAAAATCTCATGGATATGAGAGTGGTGAAATAATTAAGTACACTTCAGGAACTACTGCAATTGGTGGTCTCTCTGAAGGATCTTATTATGTAACTAAGATTGATGTAGATAATATTAAACTTTCACAAGTTGGAGTAGGTTCAACATCCCCTGATTTTTATTATACAAACGCAGAATATGTAAACTTAATTTCTGCTGGTTCTGGAACACAAACTTTTAATTATCTGCCAATTACCGTAGAAATAAAAGGTGAAATTGGAGTATCTACTCTTACAGGACAAAATTTCAACGCACAACTTCAACCTATTTTTAGAGGAGAAATTGAGTCGGTATTTGTTGAAGATGGTGGAGTTGGATACGGTTCTTCAGAAATTCTAAATTACAACAAACAACCATCACACACTTTAACTAGTGGTTCTAGTGCTCAACTCAAACCAATCGTTGCTGATGGAAAAATCACACAGGTTTTAATTCTTAATTCTGGCACTGGATACAATTCTCCTCCAACATTAAAAGTAAGTGGTTCTGGAAATGGTGCAGTTCTTGTTCCAGTAATATCTAATGGAGTCATAACAGAAGTAAAAGTAAATAATAGCGGATTTAATTATCTAGAGAAAGATACCACCATTACAGTAGACGAGGCAGGAGATGGAGGATTATTTAAATTTAATCCAAAGACCTGGACTGTAAACATTTTTGAAAGACTTTATGATAATAATCAAATATCAGATGACGACGGAGTTATATTCAATGGAAGCAACTCTTCATATGGACTGCAGTATACTCACGTATATTCTCCAAGAAAACTGAGAAGGTCTATTTTAGGAACCAAAATTGTAAACGGTGAAGAAACATTTGTAACTGACCTTAAACTTCAGAGTGGAAGAGAAGTAGTATCTGATACCCACTCTCCAATCATTGGATATGCATATGATGGAAACCCAATTTATGGACCATATGGATATAGCAGTATTACTGGCGGACTTCCAAAATTATTAAAGTCTGGATATGTTCTATCACCAAGTTCCGATAGACCAAATCCATTAGATTCTAATGGAAATGAAATTTATCCAGATGGATTTTTTGTTAATGACTATGTTTATGATGGTTCTGGAGATCTTGATGAGTACAATGGCAGATTCTGTAAAACTCCAGAATTTCCAAATGGCATTTATGCATACTTTACCACAATCAATACGACTGCGGTAGATTCCTCAGGTCCATTCCAAAATTATAGAAAACCAGAGTTTCCATATTTTATTGGCAATAGGTATAAGTCATCTCCTATTAAGTATAACTTTAATAATAAATCAAATCAAGATGAATTTGATTTAAATGCAACTAGTTTGTCAAGAAATACTACTCCATATGGAGTACTTCAAGATAATACTGAATATGATTTTGTCGTAGACTCTAATAAGATTCATAAACAAAATACTATTATTGAGTCTACAACAAAGGGTGGTGTTCAGTTTGTTGGTATCACCAGTGCAGGTTCACTTTATCGTGTAGGCGATGAAGTTGTATTTGATGACAGCGAAACTGATGGATTCGGTGCAAGTGCCAAAATTTCTAGAGTAGGTGGAAAAAGAGTTAATAACATTGGTGTTTCAAAAACCACTGTATCAAATATAGAGTTCTTTCCTTTGGAAGGAACATCTCAGTTTATTGGATTTGCAACTTCTCCACATAACTTAGTTAACTACGATAGAGTTTCCTTATCTGGCGTATCTACAGATGTAAATATTGATGGTAGATTTTTCTTAGTTGGAGTTTCAACTGAGAAGTTGAGCCTTGCTTTAGACGTTCAGAATGCCTCTACCACTGGCATCGTGACATATTTTAATGTAACTGGTGACCTTACATTTCCAAGAATTAGAGAGAATGATATCTTAGGAATTGGAACTGAAACAATTAAAGTTCTGAATGTAGATGAGTTATCATCTAGAATTCGTGTTGAAAGATCTCATAATGGAACAGTTAGTTCTGCACACACTGGATCTACAATCATAACGGAGAGACCAAGAAAGTTTGGTATCAACTTTACTAATATAAAACGATCTCCAAAGTATAATTATAGCAGAGAGTTGTATTTTGATCCAAGAGAAACTGTTGGATTAGGAACTATTGCTGGTGTTGGTATTGGATCAACTTTAATCTTCGCTAATCCTGGAGCAGGTATCTCAAATATTAATATTCCAACCAAAGCACTATATCTTCCAGATCATAGATTAAAAACTGGAGATACTCTGACTTATTTGAGTAACCAAGGAACTGCCCTTGGGGTATCTACTGATGGTATTAATACCTTTAGTCTTACAAATGGACAGACAGTATATGCAGGTAGAATATCTAATGATCTGATCGGAATTGCAACTGCTAAAATTGGTATCGGTTCAACTGGATCTTTCGTTGGTCTTAATAGTTCAGTCCATGTTAATACCTTGTTCTTTACTGGTATTGGAACTGGAGAAAAGCATAGTTTAAAAACAAATCCAGAAAATATCTTAACTGCTAATGTTGATAAAAACTCTGTAACTGTAACTGTAGGATCAACTCATGGTCTTCAGTTTAATGATGAAGTATTTTTGAGTGTTCGTCCAGGAATTACAACTACAATTTCTGTAGCATACAATGATTTTCATAGAAGACTTGTTATTGATCCTAGAAGTTTTACTGCCTCTGATGTAGATACTACAAACAATACTTTAACTATTCCAAATCACAATCTTACCAGAGGACAAAAGGTAATTCACACCGCTACAACTCCAGCAGCGGGTCTTTTGGATAATAAGATTTATTATGTATTTGTGGTGGATAGCAATAAGATTAAACTTTGTGAAACTACAACTGATATTGAAAGAGCATTTCCAATCGTAGTTGATATTAGTGGAACATCTTCTGGAACAATTTCAAAGGTAAATCCTCCACTAACCATAGAGAAAAATAAGACTGTAGAATTTGATCTTTCAGATTCTTCACTTTCATTCATAAACAATTCAATATCATATTCTGCATTTGATTTTGGAATATTTTCTGATAGAGAACTTAAAAATCAATTCTATTCTTCAACTGTTACAGATGAGTTTGAAGTCACCAAAACTGGTCCCGTAGGACTAAGTACTCTTGCAAAATTATCTCTTAAAGTTACTGATAATCTTCCAAATGTTTTATATTATGGAGCAGTTCCAATTAATTTGGATTTGAATACAAATGTCAAGAAAGAGATTTTTTCTGACTCGGAGAATATTAAAAATTACAATGAATTGGTTGTAATAGACAATGTTTTAAATGGTAGCAGTTTTGTAACTGGTATTGGAACTACCACATTCTCATTTAGTACTTTTGATGCTCCTGGTGAAGATGAATATGTTCCAGCTGATGGTGAATTGACATACACCACAGATTCTACTTCAGCATATGGAGAGATAGTTGGTATTACTATGCTTTCTCAAGGAAGAAACTATAATGTATTGCCCAAAATTTCAAATATTAAAACTGTAACTGGAAAAAATGCAATTCTTACTCCACAAGGATATAATATTGGTAAAATTAATAAAGTAGATATTCAAGATATTGGTTTTGAATATTCTACAGATAAAACTTTAAGACCACAAGCACAATTGCCACAAGTTCTTAAATTAAACACATTAAATTCATTTGATTCTATTGGGATATCTTCTATTGGACAAAATTATGTCTTTGCTCCAAATTTAGTTGTCATTGATAATGTAACAAAAAAAGTTGTTTCAGACATAGATTTAAACTACGAACTCGGAGATGACACGGTTACTATTTCGAGAAACACATTTTCACTCAATGACGTTACTCCAACTATTATTCCAATTGATAATACAAATGGAGTTTCAATTACAAACGTTGCATTTAACTCAGCAACCAAAGATGTTACTGTTTCTTTGGGTTCCAGTTATAGCAGTTTAGCAGACTTCCCATTTGTTGTTGGAGACACTATCTTAATTGAAAATGTTAGTGTTGGGATAGGGACTACTGCAAAAGGATATAACTCTTCCAGGTACAACTATAGTCTTTTTGAGGTTACTCAAACTGATCCAAATATTGGTGGCGGAAATGGTTCGGTTACATACAATCTTACAGAATATCTTGCCAGTGGAGAAATTCCAGGCACATATGATGCACTAAACTCCGTTGGCAAAATAATTCCATCAAAACACTTTCCAATATTTGATGTTTCGTTAAAGACAACTGATTTCAACAAAGGAGAAACTGTAGTTTCCCCATCTTCATCTGGAGTTGTTAATTCTTGGAATCCTAAGACAGGATTCCTCAAAGTTACTTCAACAAAACCATTTAAAGTAAGTGAGAATATTACAGGTTCTTCTTCAAAAACTGTAGCAAGAGTTACTGAAACAATTCTCTTTAATAATTTCTTTAAAATTGAAGAATCTTCGGTAGTTGAAAAGGGTTGGTTGACTGAGACAGGATTCCTGAACAATAACATTCAAAGATTGCATGACAATGATTACTATCAGTATTTCTCATATTCCATAAAATCTAAAGTTGAGTTGAATAAGTGGGATAACGCAGTAAGTTCTCTTAATCATACCGCAGGATTTAAGAAATTCTCGGACTTAGTTGTTGAATCTAAGGATTCTAATGACGTTGGAATTAGCACAAGTCAAGACGAAAGTGCAGTTATTGGAATTGCTGATTTTATATCAGAAATTGATTTACATTGTGTAAACGATTTTGACTTGGCAACAGAATTAACCTTAGAAGTTGATAATACAATTGCATCAAATGAAATTGTATTCAAAAGCAGTACACTTCAAGACTACATTGAGTCTGTTGGAAATCGTGTTTTGATGATTGACGACTTAAGTCCACAATTTAATGATAAACCAAGAGCAGAGAGATTCAATAGTGTTGATCTGTTTGATATTGATGACGCAAGAGGTAAGAAGTATTTTGCGTTAATTGATGATGTAAGATTTACGGATGAAAAACAACTTAGTATTGTTTCAGTCGTTCGCGACAACAACGGAATTGGATATATCAATGAATATGGTGACGTTCCAACTGTTACTGATAACCTTGGAAGTTTTGAATTTAATGTTCTAGGGTCTGAAGGTCAATTATTATTCTATCCAACCAAGTATCAGTTCAATGATTATAATGTAAGTTTACTTTCATACAATATTAACGATTCTACCGCAGGAATTGGTAGCACTGCCTTTGGTGATACTGTTAACGTTGCTAGTGCTACAACATCACTTGGTCTTGGTTCTACTACTTCAACTACAGTTGTTGGTATTGCTTCAACATATAGAGCATCTAAAGTATTAGTTCAATATTCTGCGACTGACAACTCATATTTTGAATTTGACGAACTAACAGTTATTCACAACGGAAGTGAAGTAGATCTTATTGAATATGGTCAGATAGTATCGGAAGCGGGTGCTGCTTCTCCAGGAATTGGAACTTATAGTGCATCTTTGTCTGGTTCAAGTGTTAATATTAATATCACTCCAAATGTAGCACTTGCGTCTACTTTCACAGTAAACACAATCAGAGTTTCTATTGCAGATACGTCTTCTGTGGGTGTTGGAACTTATACGATGAATACTGCACGATTGGACTCCACAATAACTTCTATTGCGTCTACATCCTCTCCAGTAGCAACTGCAGTTGCTCAGTATCCATCAGATGACTTTGATTGTGCCCACTATATCGTAACTGTTGAGGATAAAACCAATTCTCAATATCAAATTTGTGAAATTAATCTCGTTAGTGATTCTAGTGATGCATATATTTCGGAGTTCGGTAATTTAGAAACTAGTTCTAGTATTGGTTCTTTTGATGCTCAACTTTCTGGCGGAAATACTGAACTTACGTTCACTCCAATTGCATCTGCAAATGTTGAAGTTCGTGTTTTCCAAAACGCACTCCGTCTAGTAGATGCTGATAATACTAATACCAGTATTGATCTTACTAATGCATCAATCTTGACTGGAAGTGGAAATTATACTGGGACTGATAGTGACATTAAGAGAGCGTTTGAATTAACTCATACACAACTTCCAATTTTTGAAAGATACTTTGTGGGAAGTGCATCTACTGTAGTCGATACTACAAATAACTTGATCAAAATTCCTAATCACTTCTTTGTGACTGGTGAGGAATTGACTTATGGTCACGCTGGCACAGGAACCACTCAAGCAATTGGAATTGTTACTGCAACTATCCCTGGTGTTGGGTCTACGGATAAACTTCCAGAAAGTGTTTTTGCAATTAAAGTAGATGATATTTCAATTCAAGTTGCAGGTAGTGCAGAAGATGCTCTCAAGACCATAGCAGTTCCTTTAACACTTTCTTCTGTTGGAGTTGGAACTTCGCATTCCTTTGTGTCTAAGAAACAAAATTCTAGAGCAATGCTTTCTATTGATAATGTTATTCAATCTCCGATTGTCTCTACTGCAGTTACAACAACTTTATCTGAAGAATTTAAAGTAACTGAAAATACTTTGAGTGCAAGTGGTATAACATCAATCTTTGGTGGAGATTTACTTCAAATTGGCAATGAGATTGTAAAAGTTGAAGCAGTTGGAGTTGGAAGCACTAACGCCTTTAGAGTTAGAAGATCTTGGATGGGAACGGGTATCGCTACTCATCCAAACGGAGAACTTATAACCAAGGTTCAAGGTGATTATAATATTATTAAAAATAAAGTCAACTTTGTAACAGCACCATTTGGATTAACTCCAATCGGTACTACTACTGGAAGACCAGATGAAGTAGATTATGTTGGTATTTCAACCTTCTCTACGTTTACTGGAAGAACCTTTATGAGGTCTGGAATACCAGATACTACTGTAGAACCATATGCAAATAACTATGTCTTTGATGATGTATCATCACAATTTACTGGATTTAACACAGCGTTTAACTTGAAGTCAAATGGTTCAAACGTCTCTGGATTCTCCACAGACAATGCAATTATCTTAGTTAATCAAATATTCCAGGGACCACAATCAGAACATAAGACTGGGAACTACACTCTTGCAGAAACCTCTGGTATTACCAGTGCAAACTTCACTGGAACAATTTCTTCAATAACATCTGATGTTAGTGGTTCAAATGTTCCTATTGGAGGAGTTATTATTTCCGTTGGTTCTACTGAAGGATTTGGATATCAGCCACTGGTTTCTGCTGGAGGAACTGCTACCGTATCTGGTCTTGGAACTATTACCACTATCAGTATTGGAAATAGTGGTTCTGGATATAGAGCAGGAATTCAAACTGTTGTAAATGTTGGAGTTGCAACGTCTAGCACTGGAGTTCCTAATATTGAATTTATTGGTACTGCTGCTATTAGTGGTGGACATATTGTGAGTGTCGCTATCACTAACCCAGGAACTGGATATACATCCACAAATCCACCAGTTGTTATCTTTGATGATCCATTATCTTATTCCAATATTCCTCTTGTTTATAGTTCTTCCTCAACTTCTGGTTTAGGAAGTCAGGCAACTGCTAATATTGTAGTTGGACAGGGTTCCAGTGTCATTGAGTTCTCCATTGAAAATAGTGGTTATGCATACGGAGAAGGAGAAGTCCTAACAGTATCCATTGGTGGACCTACGGGAATTCCAACTAATCCCACATTATCGTTTGAAGAGTTCCAGATTAGTATTCAAAATACTTATTCTGATAGTTTCTCTGGATGGTCTGTTGGTAATTTGTTGATTATTGATAATATTGACAATTTATTTAATGGTTCAAGAAAGTCATTCCCAATTAAAGTTGAAGAGCAGCAAAAGACAATTAGATCTGCTGTTGGTTCTCTAATTGATGTTCAAGCAACGTTGCTTGTATTTGTCAATGACATTCTCCAAGTTCCTGGAAAGGGATATACTTTCGATGGTGGTAGTTTTATCAGTTTCGCAGAGGCACCAAAAGCAGGAGATACTTCAAAGATTCTCTTCTATCAAGGTTCTTCTTCCGTAGACGTTCTTGATGTTGATGTATTAGAGTCTATTAAGATAGGCGACACAGTTACATTAAATAGCGACGATTTTACTTTCCAACAGGATACCAGAATCGTTCATAATGTCAATTCCACTGATACCGTTGATACTAACTTGTATTCTGGTCCAGGAATTACAACAAATGATTCTTTTGTTAGACCAGTTAAATGGTGCAGACAAACTGAAGATAAATTTGTAAATGGTGAGTTTGTCGCGAAAGATAGAATTATCTACGAACCACTGATTCATCCAAATACAAGAATCATTCAGTCTGTTGGTGTTGGTTCTACATTCATCTTTGTTGAAAATGTAAGAACGTTCTTCGATAATGCAAAAGAGAATACAACCGACAACAAGCATATTAGAATAACATCTCAAGATGCTATTGTTGGTGCTTCTGCAACCGCAGTTGTATCTGGATTGGGAACTATTAGTTCTATTTCTATTACTGGAAGTGGAATTGGATATACGTTCACTCCTTCCATAACTATTGCAAATCCAGTTGGATTGGGAACAACGCAAAGAGCATCGGCAGATGTAACTATTTCTGGAGTTGGTACAGTTTCTGCAATAACTGTTTCTTCGCCAGGAACTGGATATACAACCACAAATCCACCAGTGGTCTTGATTGAAAAACCAAGAACTCCTGTCGAAGAAATCAAGACAGTAACCTATACGGGCGACTTTGGAATTATTTCGGGTGTTTCTACAACTTCTGTTGGTGTTGCTTCTACTGGTATTGTATTTGACCTTGTTATTCCAAGTGATTCTCCATTCAGAGATTCTACTATCGTTGGAACTGCAATTACAGTAAGTGGAATTCAAACTGGATACTACTTTGTCACATCTAAAACAAACCTTGGTTTTGGAGTAACATCCTTGAAACAAGATAACAGTGTTGTTGGTGTTGGTTCAACCTTCCTTGATAACATTTATGAAGTTGCTGCTGTTTCTATAGCACAAACTGCGGTTCAGGGCATCGGCATCACGTATGTCGCTCAAGTCACAGTTAGTGTTGAGAACTTTAATGGTCTTGTTGGAACAGGACATAGCAACTTCTTCGGTGAATATAGTTGGGGTAGGATTGCAATTCCAATAAGACCTGATGCAAATGTCTTTACGGCATACAATACTGGATTGGTTGGTGTTTCCACATCTCCAATCGTTGAGAGATTTGACCCCCTCAAGTATTCAAATTATAACTAATAAATAAATAAAAAAACTCGCAAAAATGTCTGCAATTATAACTGACCAGTTAAGGATTTTAAATGCGAAGAATTTTGTAGCAGCAGCGACCTCATCCACAAACTCTTATTATTCGTTTGTTGGATTGCCAAACGCTACCGATTATTCTTCAACTTGGAACAATAATCCTCCTGCTCCTAAGGACTCCTTTGAGCAGGAAAATGATTATTGGGATACGATGGTTGCTGTGAAGAAAATTGGTGGGAGTGATGTTAATCATGTAATTAGAAAAGTTACCTGGAAATCTGGTACTACTTATGATATGTATCGTCATGATATAAGCAGAACAAACACGTCAAAACCATCTGGTGCGACAAGTTTGTATTCTGCAAATTACTACGTTGTAAATGAAGATTTTAAAGTTTATATTTGTTTAGATAATGGAACAGATCCAGAAAATATAACTGGTAAACCATCTTTAGATCAACCAACATTTACTGACCTAGAACCAAGAACTGCTGGCGATAGTGGAGATGGATATATTTGGAAATATCTTTATACAATTAAACCAAGCGATATCGTAAAGTTTGACTCTACAAACTTTATGCCAGTTCCAAGAGATTGGGAGTCAAACACAACTGACGCAGCAGTTAGAAATAATGCAGCATCAAGTGGACAATTAAAGATTGTCACGGTTACCAATAGAGGTGCAGGTATCGGCACTGCAAACAGAACTTATACTGGAGTTCCAATTAAGGGAGATGGTTCTGGAGCAGAGGCAACTATCGTCATCAATAATGACTCAAAAGTAGAGTCTGTGACAGTTTCTAAGGGTGGATCAAATTATACTTTTGGAACAGTTGATCTTGTTGCAGGAAATGTTCCTACTGGAACCACTGCTCCAGTGTTTAATGTAATTATTCCCCCTCAAGGAGGACATGGAGCAGACATTTATAGAGAACTTGGGGCACATAATGTTCTGATTTATTCTAGAATTGAAAATGATTCTGAAAATCCAGACTTTATCACTGGAAACCAAATTGCTAGAGTTGGACTTATTGAAAATCCAGAGGCATTTAATTCCTCTGCGGTGTTGACCTTGGATAAGGGTAGTGCATCTTACGCATTGAAATTGGTAGGTGCTGGATATAGCACTGCAACGTTTACTCCTGACTCAGAAATTATTCAAACTGTCGGACTTGGTTCTACTTCTGTTGGTAGGGTAATTTCTTATGACCAGAATACTGGGGTATTGAAATTCTGGCAAGATAAAAGTCTTGCTGGTTTTAACACCGATGGTTCATTAAAAGCAAGTCCAAAATATGGATTCAACTTACATAGATTTACTGCAAACCCAGATTATGGAAATAGTGGTACTGTAAATATTGTTGGTGGAAGCGTAACTTTAGGTATTGATACCAACTTTACGGGTCTCTCTACCTCAATAAATAATAGGACGTATTACCTTGGGAACTCTTTTACCCAAGGGGTTGCTAATCCAGAAGTTAAAAAATATTCTGGAAATATAATCTATGTGGATAATAGACCTTCAATCACAAGGTCAACTAATCAAAAAGAAGATATCAAAGTCATTTTGCAATTCTAAGGAATCATGCCCCAGGAAACTAATCTCAATACCGCTCCATATTTTGACGATTTTGATCCTCAAAATAACTATTACAAGGTTTTATTCAAACCAGGATATCCTGTTCAGGCTAGAGAATTAACAACTCTTCAATCGATTTTACAAGATCAAATTGAAAAGTTTGGCAATCATGTCTTCAAAGAAGGAGATTCTGTAACGGGTGGTGGAGTTCGTTATAATAATTCTCTAAATTCTGTTCTTATTAACGAAGAATTTACGGGTATCAGTGTAACTAATTATATTGATGATTTAAATGGTAAGATAATAGTTGGTTCTATTTCTGGTATTAGAGCAAAAATTAAGGCACATTTAAACGTAAGTGCATTTCCTGGTAAACCATATACTTTATATGTAAATTATATCAGTTCTCCAGAAACTGGAGACAATGAAGCGTTTTTTGATGGAGAAACTCTAACCTTAGAAACTGGGTTTTCAAATAGTTTCGTTTCTTTTCAAGATGGAGAATCTTTCGCTACTGTTGTTGCACAAAATGCAACTTCGCAAAGTTCTGCAGCAACTTTATCTTCAGGAGTTTATTTTGTTAGAGGATATTTCATTGAAATTCCTGAGCAAACAATTATTTTAGACCCATATAGCAGATTCCCATCATATAGAGTTGGTTTAGAAATTTTTGAAGAGACTGTTACTTCTGACATAGCTCCCGATCTTAAAGATAACGCACAAGGATTTTCAAATTTCACTGCAACAGGCGCAGATAGATTAAAGATACGAGCATATTTAACAAAAAGACCAATAGATGGAGTTAAATATGAGAACTTTATCGAATTGATGGAAGTTTCTAATGGAGAAATTACTGCCATTAGAAAAGATACACAATACAATGAAATTGCAAAAGAATTTGCAAAGAGAACTTACGATGAGTCTGGCGATTACTATGTAAAAGAACCCACTCTTCAAGTAAAAGAAACTTTAAACAATTTAAAAGGAAATAGGGGAGTTTTTCTTGAAGATCAAGTAACATATAATGGGAGTGTGCCATCAGAAAGTTTGGGCACATATGTAATTAGTCCAACTAAAGCATATATTAGAGGATATGAGGTAGAAACAGTCAGTCCAACATATGTGGACTTTGAAAAACCAAGAACTACGAAAACTCTTGAAAATCAAAGCATTAATTATACTACTGGACCAACATATGCTCTTAACAGAGTAAGTGGTTCTCCAAGCATTGGTATTGCTACAAGTTATACCGTAAGTTTAAGAAATAATAGAATTGGTGCCACTAAAACTGCCGCTGCAGGTAAAGAAATTGGCGTAGCAAGAATTTATGACTTTGCGTTAGAATCTGGTTCTTATAGTGTCACCAACGCAGATGCAAATGTATGGGATGCTTCCTTATTTGACATTCAAACATATACATCAATTACATTAAATCAAAATGTTACGTTATCAACGCCAACGCACATTAAAGGAAAGGCAAGTGGTGCCACTGGATTCCTAAGATATGGTGTTACTAATGCAGGAATTATTACTGCATACAACGTAAGTGGCAGATTTTCTGTTGGAGAAGAATTTGAATTTGACACTGTAGCAAATACTAGAGTATCAACTGCGGTAACTGCACATAGCACAAAAGATGTTCAGTCAATCTTTGGTATCGTTGGTAGTGCATCTACTTTCAATGCTGACGTTATTCAGAGTCCTTTAACAAATCTTGGTCAAGTTAATATTACCGGAAGAAGTGGTGGTATTAGCACGGTAACTAATACAGATTTGTCTAAGTTCTTTATTGGTATTACTACCGTTGGAGACTTAGTATCATATTCTGTTCCAGGACTCACTGTTCCAACGTTCTCTAAAGTTGAGTCTGTTTCTCAACATAGTCTGACCTTAACTGGAATTACAAGTGTAACTGATATTTGTGATGGAGGTCTTCCAAGTTCCGATATCAATCCAAGTGATTTTACAATTTTATCTTCTAGTTTCCAAGATGGTTTAGATGAAACTTTATATACAATTCTTCCAAAACAAAAAATTGCTTCCGTTGATCTAACAGATTCCAATTTAACGATTAGAAAGCAATTTGACGTTGATATTGCTTCAAACTCTACTGGTGCAGTTTCTTCTGGTTCTGCTTTAGAGACCTTCTTACCTTTTGATGAGGAAAGATATGTTCTTATTAGAACTGATGGAACCACTGAGGCACTAAGTGCAGATAAGTTTGTATTTGGTTCTGGTGGAACAACTGTAACTATTAATGGTTTAGGTAGTAATAGTCCTGCAAGGTTGATCGCTACTTTAAGAAAGACAACTGTAACGTCTAAAATTAAGAATAGAAATAAGGTAAAAACGATTACCGTTACAAAATCAAAATTACAACAATCTGGTATTGGAGCAACTACCTCAAATGATGGATTAACTTATGGTACTGGATACGGTACTAGAGTTCAAGATGAAGAGATTTGTTTGCTTCTTCCAGATGTATTCAAAGTTCACGGAGTTTTTGAATCCTCAACCACTTCTGACGCAACTCTTCCAAAATTAACTTTAACCGCTATTTCTGGTCCTACAACTAAAACTGGGGATCTTTTAATAGGAGAAGAGTTTACAAGTGATAATAGTAAATTTGTTGGTGTTTATGTTGGGGCAGTTGATGATTTAAATGTAAATTATATTGCACTAAATGGTAAAAATTTAGTTGCAGGAGAAGTAATTACCTTTAAAAATTCTGGAATCACTGCACTTATCTCTGTAGTTGAAAAAGGTGATAATAATATTAGTTCTAACTTTACTTTCGATAATGGTCAAAGAGACACAATCTACGACTATTCAAGAATAGTTAGAAAACCAAATACTAAGGCTCCAGAGAAGAGACTTAAAATTGTTTACGAATATGCAGATTTCTCTGCCTCTGACACT
>Ga0163109_10001075_pt1 | contig 21605 bp, 13 predicted proteins | sample CRUFie1St13metaG_FD_108704 | JGI IMG/M metagenome (GOLD analysis project Ga0163109, IMG submission 108704) | Marine microbial communities from the Costa Rica Dome - CRUD Field 142mm St13 metaG | ecosystem: Environmental > Aquatic > Marine > Oceanic > Photic zone | place: Costa Rica: the Eastern... | reverse complement strand
TTTTCATTGATTATGCCGCCTCTTGCAACATTAATAATTCTGGATGATGGCTTCATCATTTTTAAGCGATTTATATCAAACAAATCCCGTGTCGTATCTATAAGAGGTACATGTACAGTAATAAAATCACTTTCAGTGGTAAGATAATCGATATCAACAATTTTGATTGTATCTGGATCAAACATTTCTTGATTAACAAAGGGATCATGACCTATTACATTCATATCATATGACAATGCACGCTTCATAACTTCTCTGCCTATTTTACCTAATCCAACAATACCAATAGTTTTATCTTTTAACTCATTGCCAACTAACTGATGTCTATTCCACTCTCCTTTCATTAATCCGGAGTGACCTTCATGAATATTTCTTGAAAGCGCTGATAGTAAAGACATTGTATGCTCAGCTGCAGATATTGTATTGCCATCAGGAAGATTCATAACAACCACTCCTGATGATGTAGCCGCATTAATATCAATATTATCTACTCCAACACCAGCTCTTCCTATAATTGATAATAATTTTGCCTTTTCAATATGTTTCTTTGAAATATTTGTTCCACTTCTTATAATCCATCCATTAATAGTTGGTAATAATTCTTCTAGTTCATCATTAGATATGGAGGGTCTATATATTATCTCAAGATTTTTATCTTCAAGTATTTTTAATCCATTATCTGAAATTGGGTCTGTAATTAAAATTTTATGCATTCATTACCTTTTCAAATTCATGTAAGTATTCTTGTAAATCTTCCATAAAAATATTTCCCATATGAGCTATTCTAAATGCCTTTCCCCTAAGTTTCCCATAGCCTCTATCCATCCGAAAACCTTTTTCTAACAACTTGTTATATATTTTATCAATATCCCAATTCTGAATATTTTTTATACATGTTATTGTATTAGACCTGCATCCTTGTTCAGCAAAAAATGTTTGACCTTTTTCTTTTGCCCATGACATGGTATAATTTTTCATTTCAATATGTCTTTTCCATCTTTGATCAAGACCTTCATCCTCAATTAGATCTAAAATATGCTTCAATCCAAAAAGGTGAGGTATTGATGGTGTTGAAGGAGTTTGAAATTTATTATAATATTTTTCATAGACCTTTAAATCTAAAAAATATCCTTTATTTTTAATCGATTCAGACTTTTTTGAAATTTTATCAGATACAGAGCATACTGAAAATCCCGCAGGTAGTCCCCATGCTTTTTGAGTTGAGGATAACATGAAATCTATTCCAAGTTTATCTACTTCCACCTTTATACCAGCCATAGAACTTACTGCATCAACAAGCCAAATCACATCTGGATACTTAGATGATAATAAATTAGAGATATCTTCTAAATTACTCATTGTTCCAGTTGAGGTTTCATTGTGAACCATAGCCAATACATTATATTCACCAGTTGAAAGCTCTCTATCAATATCATCTGCTTTCACACCATTACCCCATTCGTATTCTATAACTTTATTTTTGTATCCACAAGCTTGAGAAACTTTACCCCATTTAGAGCTAAATGCACCATTATCACAATGCAAAACCCCTTTATCAACACTATTACGTAGTCCCATTTCCCATAAACCAGTTGCTGCATGTGATATTAGGTAAACATTATTTTTGGTATATAAAACTTTTTGGATTCCATTAACGATATATTCAATCAAATTAGATATTTCTTCAGTTCTATGTCCAATCTGGGGCGTTGAAAGTGCTCTCATGACATTTTCAGGAACATAAGTTGGACCAGGAATGAATAGCTTTGGGTAAGAATTCATTATAAAATATTATTATTTGCGCACATATGAAGATTAGTAAATTAAGTATTAAAATATCTATGTCAAATATTAAATTTCTTTAAATGAACAACAATAAAATATTAAAAATAAATGAGATCTTCAAAAGCATCCAAGGAGAGTCAACTGCAATGGGAAAACCATGTGCTTTTGTGCGTCTCACATATTGCAATCTTCGTTGCAGCTATTGTGATACAAAGTATTCTTTTCATGAAGGCAAAGACATGAAAATAATTGATATAATTGAAGAAGTTAAATCTATGAATACAAATTTAGTTGAAATTACTGGTGGTGAACCAATGCTTCAAAAAAATGTAATTCCTCTAATGAAGGAATTTTTGAATAATAATTTTGAAGTTATGCTTGAAACATGCGGTGCTATTTCTCTTAAAGAGGTTCCTAGAAAAGTTAAAAAAATTGTTGACTTCAAATGCCCATCAAGTAATATGAATCATAAAAATTTATGGTCAATTATTGATGAACTTTCACCGCATGATGAGATTAAATTTGTGATTGGTGATAGAGCTGACTATAAATGGGTATTAAATAAAATAAATCAATATAACCTAGATTCAAGATGGACTATTTTATTTTCTCCTGTTTATGATAAATTAAACCTTGATCAACTTGCAGATTGGATTCTTGAGGATAACTTAAATGTTAGGTTACAACTACAGATGCATAAGTATATTTGGGATCCAGAAATGCGCGCAGTTTAATTTGACTATCTTTACATTTTTTTAAAATGTGATCCACATGACATATCTACAATTTCTTTTAAATATTTATTTGATATAATGTATTTTTAATTTTAATTTTGAGAATGATTCTCATTATCATTTAGAGCTTTAGCTATTATTATTTGTTTTCTGTGTCGTAAACAATCTTTTTGGCAAAAAGAATATGTGATGAGCAATCATAAACAGACGTCTTAAAAGGGGGTTAAAGAAATACCCCATTGCTTTAACCCCTTTTATTCTGACATAAATATTAATAAGGAGTTTTAAAGAAATGAATCTATTGAAATCAATTGTAATATTAAATTTAACAGGGTTTTTACTAGCTGTTTGCCCTTCTGGTTTTTACGAAGATGACTGTGGTAACTGCTGGTTACCTTACTGCTATGACTATGTATCCCATAATGTAAGTTATGATTCATCAGAAAGTTCTTGCAATGGTCCTACAGAGATGTGGGTGATACCTGGAGATGAAGGTGATCCTTTCTTCAATAATTACTGTGATTCTTGTCCTGAAGGTTTTACACCAGATAATTGTGGCCACTGCTGGCAAGGATACTGCTATACTCTATTTGCTGATCCTCCCCATACTGTATTTTGGGATTTATCAGAGACTGAATGTATAGATGCAGGCTATGGATTTTACCCTCCAGGATCAAGTGATGGCGACCCGTATTTTGGATATAATTGTGAAGGTTGTCCTGATGGAGAAATTGAAGATGATTGCGGTGTATGCAATACTGGAGAAGATAGTCCGTATTGGAATATGACATGCGGTGATTGTAACGGAGATGCTAATGGATATGCAATGGTTGATGACTGTGGTGATTGTCAACTTGCCTACTGCTATGACTACATAACTCACGAATCTAACTTTGATACACCTTGTGATGGAGCAACAGAAGTTTTAGTCATGCCAGATAGCCCTTCAAACCCTTTATGGAATAGCGGATGTGATCCAAATGCGTGTCCTGATGACCAAGTTGAAGACTGCGCTGGAGTATGTGGTGGATTTGCAATGGTAGATGACTGTGGTGTATGTTCAGACAATTACTACTGCTATGATTATGTAACACATCAAACCAATACAGACTTCCCTTGCGATGGACCAACTGAGATGATGGTTATGCCTGATAGTGACTATAACTCAGATTGGAATGCTTCATGTACAGATTGTGCAGGTGAAGTAAATGGATTTGCAATGGTAGATGACTGTGGTGATTGCCAATCAGCATATTGCTATGATTATGTAACACATCAAACCAATACTGACTTCCCTTGCGATGGACCAACTGAGATGATGGTTATGCCTGATGACCCTTCAAATCCTTATTGGAATAGCGAGTGCAGTGGATGCGCACCTGGCGATGTTATAAATGATGGCTCTATTGATGTGCTAGATGTGGTTGCAATTGTAAGTTATATACTAGGTAATAATCCATTAGCCCCTGATGTTATAGATTGTGCAGATTATGTTCAAGATGGTAGTGTCGATGTTCTTGATGTTGTAGCTATTGTTAATATCATAATTGATGGAAGAATTACATCAAGCGCAACAGAAGCTAACCTTAATATAAATGATAACAAAGTAACATTACATGCTAATGGATTTATAGGAGCAGTTCAAATGACTATTAGTCATGACAGCAACTTCTCTATGAATTTAACTAATAAGGCAATGGTTGCTGATTATAATACTAATGGCAATAGTACATCTCTAATTATTGTTGCCCCTGATAGTGAAGAACTATTTTATACAAGTGGTAATTTCATTATTGAGGAAATAATAGTAGCTAATGAAGAGAGCTATATACCTGTAAATATGCCAAGCAAGTTTATGGTAAGCAAGGCATTCCCTAATCCTTTTAATCCATCTACAAGTGTTAGTATTTATGTTCCTACAAATGATTTTGTAAATGTTAGCGTATACAATGTCATGGGACAAAAAGTTACAACTCTTTATAATGGGTCAATGGCTGCAGGTAATCATATCATTAGATGGAATGCATCTAATATGACCAGTGGGATGTATTTCATTCGTACTGAATCAAAATCGGATGCATCAATTCAGAGAGTTTCTTTAGTTAAGTAAAACTATAAGACTGTACAAATGGGCATAATAGTACATTATGCCCATTTGTACTATATAAGGAATAAAACTATGAAAGTTATAATTAAAAGTATTTTAATCACATGGGTTGTAAGCTTTATTTTTGCTTCTCCATCTATAAAATCAGATAATAGATTAGTTACCATTGGAGGTAGCGTGACTGATATAGTTTTTGCTCTGGGTGAAGGAGACTTAGTGGTAGCAGTTGATCAATCGAGCACACTCCCTGAAAAAGTTAAAGATTTGCCTCAAGCTGGATATGTAAGAGCTATATCAGCAGAGGGAATACTTTCTATGCTCCCAACAAAAATATTAGCATCATCTGATATAGGTCCTCCTAATGTTATTAATCAATTAGAGTCATCTGGTGTAGAATTTGAAATTTTTAATTCTCCAAAATCATTTAGAGATGTTATTAATCTTGTAGAACAAATCGCATCATTTTTAAATGTAGAAGAAAGAGGATTAAAACTCAAAGAAAAACTTATATCAGATCAAGATAGAATTAATGAAATGAAAAAAGATTTAAAAGATCCTCCAAGTATTGCTTTTTTCATGAATCCCTCAACTACTGGGAATTATAGTGCAGCAGGCAGTGGAACTAGAGCTGACTATCTAATAGATTTCATTGGTGGTATAAATGTTTTTAAAGATAGTTTTATACGATATAACAAAGTTAATAAAGAAACGATACTTGATTATAACCCAGATATAATATTTGTTGCATCCACAGGAAGTGGGGAAAATAGTAAGTCTGTTTTTCTTGATGATCCAACTTTTAAAAATATAAATGCTGTTAAAAACAATAAAATTATTTTTCTGGATTTAGGTTATCATCTTACTTTTGGAAGTGTGTTTGGAGAATCAGCTATTCTTGCGTTAAGTTTAGTCCTAGGTGATGAATAAAAAATATGAAAAAAATACAATAATATTTCTAATAGGATTATTTCTCCTTGCAATAATTTCACTAGTTTCAACAACAATTGGTCCCGTAAAAATATCTATACTCCAGATTATAGATATTCTTTTTGAAAGTATTAACATTAATACGAATTTAAGTTCATCTGAAATAAGTCAAGCCTTTAAAACTGTAGTTATAGATATTAGATTACCTCGAATTTTGATGGGTATAATTGTTGGAATTGCGTTAGGAATATCTGGAGCAATACTTCAAGGACTTTTTAGAAATCCACTTATTGACCCCGGCTTTATTGGTGTTTCAAGTGGAGCGGCAATTGGTGCCATGTTTGTGATTATGTTTTCACAATTAATAGCTATAGAAAATAATTTTTATATTCAATTCCTATTACCAGTATTTGCTATGTCGGGAGGTTTGAGTACTACTATTCTAGTATATAAAATGTCACAAATGTCAGGAAAAACAAATATCATGGCTATGCTCTTATCAGGAATAGCTGTTAATGCATTTTCTGGATCAATTATTGGATTTTTAGTATATAGAGCTTCTGATATGGAATTAAGAAGTTTTACATTTTGGACTCTGGGAAGTCTTGATAATTCAAACTGGCTAATAGTATCAATTGCAATTGTTGCAATTTTAATACCAATTATTATATCGATTAATTTAAGAAAAAAATTAGATATTTTTATGCTTGGAGATGCTGAAGCTGGATATCTTGGACTAAATATAGAGAAATTAAAAAAAAGAATAATTTTTATATCAGCTCTTATGGTTGGAGTTACTGTTGCATTTTGTGGTATGATTGGTTTTATTGGTTTAGTGACGCCTCATCTTGTTAGATTAATAATGGGGCCAAGTCACAAAACATTAATATTTGGATCAGCGATATTAGGAGCTATAATATTAATTCTTGCAGATTTTATTTCAAGAATTATTATTGCTCCAGCTCAGCTTCCTATAGGTATAATAACCTCAGCATTAGGGGCACCTTTCTTTCTATGGTTAATTGTTTCACAAAAACAAAAAATTAGATATGAAAAATAAATCAACTAATATTTTAACTGTAGTAGATGTCTCTTACGAAATAAATGATATTACAATAAATAAGGGTATCAATTTTAATATAAACCTCGGAGAAATAGTTTCAATAATTGGTCCGAATGGTTCTGGCAAAACAACCTTATTAAGATTAATATCAGGTGATATTGTTCCTTCATATGGAAATATTAAGTTTAGAGAAAAAGATTTAAATAATTATGACCCAAAAGAGATATCAACTATGCGTGCTGTACTTCCACAAAATAGCCACATCTCATTTCCGTTTACTGTTAATGAAATAATTCAAATGGGAAGATTTCCACATCCTGAAAATTATAAATCAGATAAGACTATTGTCGATGATTTAATTAAAACTTTTGATTTAAATGATTTTTTAGGGCGCGATTTTACCTCATTGTCAGGAGGTGAAAAACAACGAGTACAACTAGCAAGAGTTTTTGCACAGATTTGGTCTGAAGATAGCTATAATGGGAAATTACTAGTTTTAGATGAACCAACATCATTTCTAGATATTAAACATCAACTTGATTTTTTTGAAATTATTAATGATTTTAAAAATAATGGTTTAACAATTATTATGGTATTGCATGATATAAATCATGCAAGTTCGTTTTCAGATAAAATAGGGATGATGAAAAAAACAGAATTAATTTATTTTGGAGATACTAGAGATGTAATAAATTCTCAAAATTTAAATGATGTTTTTGATATAAATCTTAAACTTATTAATATTGATTCTAATGGAAAAAAATTAATCTATCTATAATTAAGGATTTAAAAATGAATGAAGTTATAAAAGAAAAAAATAATTTAATTAATAATATGAGCTCATTAATCCTTGGAACTACAAACAATAAGAACCTTCCTAATTCTAGCTATGCTCCATTTGGTATTGATAATGAAAATAACTTTTATATTTTTATTAGTGAGTTATCAAAACACACAAAAAATATAATGTTAAATCCAAATGTCTCACTTATGATTATTGAAGATGAATCTAAATCTAAAACCATTTTTGCTAGAAAGCGTTTAACAATAACTGGTAAGGCGTCAATAATAAACAGAAATGAAAAAGATTGGAATCAAAAAATAAAAATTTTAGAAAATAAATTTGATGATACATTTACTTACTTAAAAAATATGGAGGACTTCCATCTATTTAAAATTACACCAATATCAGGATTACTAGTATTTGGATTTGCAAAAGCATTTAATCTTGAAGGACCTGAATTAGTAAATGTTGTTCATCTTAATGAAAAAGGTCACAGGCCTAAAAAGGAGAAACAATGAAAAGAATTTTAACTATAATTTTATTTAATTTTATATTTTCAGCACCTGAACTAGTAATTGGTGAAGAACGAATTGCACCAGGTATTAGATTTATTTTTGAAGGTGCAATAAAAGATCATATTATGCCACATAAAATGCATTTAGATGAAAACTTAACTCATGTCCATATTGAAGCCAGGGTAAATTGGGATACTTCAAATATTCCTGATGGAGCAGTTAAAGGTGGATTTGTACCCTATCTTCACATAACTGCAGTCGTAACTAATGAAAAAACCGGCCTTAGGACTTTTGTAGACTTAGTACCACATATCAACTTGATCGATAATTTTCATTATGCTAGAAATATTTCTTTACCTGGATCAATTGATGATAATTATAGCGTAGAGTTCAATATTATACCTCCAACACATATAGATTTAGCTCTACATAAAGATTGGCATGATCTATATGGAGATAATCTAATTTCATCAAATAGTTTTAATTACAAAAAAGTAAATTTCAAAGAAATCGCTAAAGCTAGACGCCATTAACAATTAGTCCAATAAGAAGTATAACGTCAAATATATCAATATTTAAATCTTGATTTATATCATGTGATTCAAAATCTGTAGTTTCTAAATTAGAAGATAGAATAAAATCTAATAGTGAAATAATATCAAGTATATTAATACTTGAATCTTGATTAATATCTCCATCTAGAAGACATGTATTGTTATTTCCTCCACAGACGCCACAATAATCCATCCCAAACGTACAATCTATATCATCATTGTACAATACAGATATACGTCCGCTGCTACCCACATCATTATAATAGTTATATGGCCATATTTTAATAAAATTCTGTCCATCAGCAGTCCTGACTATTAACTGATTATCTGAAGGTACAAGTGTGTAGTTATTATCAAAATCAAAATCTCCCCATGTTTCTAATGAGGGACTTGTTGACCCCCAAGACATTGTGTGTGTTGATAAATCATAAAAAGTTTGTAACATTGTATCCTGATGAAATTCTGTATTCATTGGAACTGCAGTTAAATTATTAAATTCGTCTGCGGTCCATATATTAATAGAATCAACAGATGCTCCACCAAATCCATTACCAGAAGTACCACTATTTGTTTTAATGTGATTCCTCTGAAATGCTATATCCCACCCTAAAGAATTCTCAGGATCAGAAATTACAACCTCTGAATGCAATGCAAAATTATAGTATACCCAAGAGCTATAGCTACTTGCATCAATCTCAATTGAATAGTTTTCAGAGAATATAATAGATAGATATATAAAAGATACCAAGTTTAAATATTTATTCATTTTTCATTTCCTTTTTAAAATTAATAACCAAGTTAAAATAAAATCTTCTACCAGGATCATAACTGGTAAGTATATCTGGGCTTTCGTCGCCTAATCTTTTTAGATCCTTATAATCAAAAAGATTTTTAACTCCCACATTCCAATAAATATTTGGTAAAGAAAATGAAATAAAAGTATTGGAAATAGAATATGCATCCAGATTGTTATCATAAAGAGTTTTACCAGTTAAATATCTGTTAGAAAGTGTGAATTTTATATTATCATTAAACGAATAAGAAAAAATAGTTTTAATTGAATATTTACTAACTCCATCAAGGTAAAATCTATATTTCTCAGGAGCATCCGTTATACTAAAAGTGAACATTAAAGAAGCTTTGTCAATTAAGTTATTAAAATTCCAAGATGTATTTAGACCATATAATACAACCTTATCAAAATTGTTTGATTGGTAGTACGAATCTCCATCAACTTCAGTGTTTGGATCGATAAGTTTATAGCCAATTCTGTTATAATCATTACTATAGTATAATTCTAATGAAGAACTCTTGCTATCTTCATAAGAGAAACTAAAGTAATTAGATGTTTGAGGCTTTAAATCTGGATTTCCATAGATGGGAGGACTGTGCTCAGGAAATTCGTAATATAATTCTTTAACAGTTGGAGATCTATAATTTGAGCTTAAATTGATTCTATATATATGATTATTGAAATCTTTTTTTATACCAATTGATGGTGAAAATTTAAATTTATATGAGTTATTATAGTTTATTCTTATTCCACTATTAATAAAAAGATTATCACTTTGCTTAAAGTTATCAGCAACATAGAATGAATATCTACTTGATGAAAAGGTTGTATCAATATTAAAAATTGAAGGATAAGTTACATTATTCTGCTGGTCGATAATATTTTTACTTGAAGTTTCGTTATAGATAGCTTCAAAACCAGTGATTAAAATATGATTATTTAAAGATGCTGTTTTACATATAGCATTAATTGCACTAAAATTAGACTCTCCCCAATCAAAGACTTCTTCATCTATAATTTGTTGATCATAATCGCCATAATAGTATGGATATCTAATGTTTTTTGTATATAATTCATTCTGAATAGAAATTGTAAAATTAGTTTTACTATTAATTATCTTTGAGTATTTCAATATATAATTTACGTCTCTATAAATGGGAAGTTCAGGTGCATCTACTATACTACCTGTAGGTATACCATAAAAAACTTCCTGCGCTCCACTTGTTTTAACTTTTTTAAATATATTTCTATCATATTTTTTTAAATGAAAACTCAACTTACTATCTTTATCAATTTTAAAGTTGAAATTACTTGATATTATATTACTTTCATTTTCATCAAGAGTCTTATCAATTCTGTTCGACGTTGATTCTTGTGCAGGAGTTAAATCATATCCATTAGAATATTTATTACTAAAGCTTAATGCAAAACTGATTTTTTTATAATCAAAACCAAGATTAAATGAGTTATTTATTACCATAGGATCATCATAATTTTTTGAATACTCAAGCCAATAACTGTTTGTTTTTTGTTTAGATATTAAATTAACTACTCCACCTACAGCACCTGAGCCATATAAAGTTGACATTCCACCGCGAACGACTTCAATATTTTGAATATTTGATAAATTAATCATTTCAAAATCTACATTTCCTGCATGCTCTCCAGAGATTCTTTGACCATCTATCAGGAATGCTATATTATTAGTTTGATATCCTTGTATTTTCATTGTTGGTACACCATGAGGGTCCCAAATGAATTGAATGTTAGGAATTGTATTTTCAAGTACTTCAATAACATTTGAAGAACCCGAACTCTTTATTTTTTCCTCTGTAATAACATGGGTAACTACAGGAGTATCTTTTAAATTCATAATACTAGTATTTTCACTAATTTGAATTTCTTCTGATGCTATGGGATCAAGTTTTAGAATAATTTTTTTTAACTTAGAATTTTGGGGATTATAAATAATTTCTTGATCTCTATATCCTATATGTTCAATAATGACCTTGTATTCTTTTGCTTGATCAATACTTATTGAAAAATATCCATCCTGATTTGAGATTGCATATAATGAAATTTCAGGAATGCTTACTGATGCATTCGATATAGGGTTATTATTTATATCATAAATGAAGCCCTCTATATTCTGGACTGCAAATATTAAATGAATACATAATATAAAATATAATTTGCTTTTCATACTTCTAAATGAGAATGATTCTCAAAATCATTTACTTAATTTAAAAAGGGAATGATAAACAATGAAGTTAATTCTCTAAAAAATAAGAAATTTTTAGGATAAAATTATATTAACAACTTGGACAATATCTAAGATATTAAGAATGCCATCAGAATTGATGTCTCCTGCCTGAAACTCTAAATCAGAAGGGTTAGTACTTTCAAGTACAAAATTTACTAAAAGAACAATATCCAAAACATCAACATTAGCATCAAAGTTCAAATCACCTGAAAGTATTGGCTCGGATTCAACATATGAATACAAAATAAAACTATCAATGAACGCTGCATCATCACAGTTTGTATTACTACAATCTGTAGATCCCCCACCACCATCTTTACTATATGTCCAAGTCAATGTATATTCTCCTGGATCTAAAGAGGTACTGTAATTTATCCAAGGGCTTTGCCCATTAGCATCAGGTTGATATTGACCAATTTGTTCGCCATTTATAGAAAAAGTTAATCCATCATAAAAGTTGCTTCCAGAGGGACTATATTCTGATGACACTCTATATGAAAACTCTAGAGTACTCAGTGTAGTTGCAAGTAGTGTTAATGATGCTGTAGACTCTTGATTATCTCCTATAGCACCTGATCGAAATGAGCTAGATCCAGAATTAGAAATATCTGAAGTAGTATACCAATCTGAATTTCCTGATAAATTCCATTCACTCAGATCTTGGTTGTTTTCAAAATCGTATACAATTACTGGCTCAGGAACTCCTACTATAAGACTGGTTGTAGATGTGGATTGTGAACCATCAGGCAATGTCATAACTAAAGTTATCTCCATTTCAGAACCTGATGGGACAAATGGAGATATATAAAATTCATTTATACCATCTAAATTGATAAATGACCTGGGATCAAGATCTGAAATTTCAATATTGGGATCCAAGAAATCAATACCTGGAGTAGCTAAAAATTCTAAATTAATATTGCCATTTGTTGATGATAAGCCAGTATTAGCTAATGATATATCTATTGAATAAGAATCATCAGAGGTATATGGACCAGCCTCAACATTTACAATTGATGATACTAAAGCACCAGCATAAAGAGCAGTTCTAATATTTGGATATAAATTTTCTTCAGCAAGTGGGACAATTCTATTTGTTGGTGGCCAAAATCCATCACTTGAATTACCTACCTCCGGAGTATATGCAAAAATACCATGTTCGCCATACATCCAATCACACGCCTCTCCATTAACCGGATACAATATATCTGGACCAGTTCCCCATACATAGTTATTATATTGAGTCATATCTTGAGCATATTCAATAAATGTATTCAAATCATCTTGATCCATATTGTTTTCATACGAATAGCCAAAAGGATATATCAATAGATTACTATAACTATGGTAATTCATAGCTATCTTAAAATCTCTTTGTTCAACAAAGCTCTTTATAGCTTGTGTTTCAGATTCTGAGAATGGACTCGTTCCTCTATAAGTTTCACTGCAAGGGTTAGAACTAGAACCTTGATCATCCAATCCCCACATATAACCATAGTTTCTGTTTGGATCAATTCCATCTGCAGAGCCATTACATGTTTCTCTCATATTTTTTCTTTGCATACCACCACCATTAGGTGCAATTGATCGATTATATTCATAACCATCAGGATTAACTATTGGAACAAACCACAATTCACGATTATCAATAATATTTCTAGCCTCATCATTTATCTCATAATTCTCTAAAAGCCAATATATATAATAATATAAATTCATAAAACTCATAGGTTCTCTAGAATGATGCATACCAGTAAACAGTACTTCCGGTTCATTCTCATCTAAATTAGGATTATTGCTAATTTTAATTGCCCAAATATCTCTTCCTTCAAAAGTTTGTCCCAGTGAAAATTTTTCTGAAACAAATTGAGGGTATTCATCATGAATATCATCTAATCGTTGAATAGCCTCATCAAGAGTATAATATCCTCCCATAGACCCAAGGCCAAATTCTCTTGTATAATTTGATGTCAACCTACTCTCATAATGCTTCTGAAGATCATGATGCACTACTTGATATTCATATCCTAAATTATTTAAAATAGATAAATCTCTATTCGAAATTGCAAATTCTATATACTCACCTCTTTTGTAATCAGCATGGTCAAATTCTATACCACTATATTGAAATAATGAGATATCATCATCTGATACATTATCAACTTTTATTTGGTGGTAAATTTCATTTGAAAACAAAAAACTTACAATGCATATATATATTAATCTTAATATCATTTTATTATCCTGTAATTTGATTTACTAATGAAATAACATCTAAAATATTTAAAATACCATCATCATTAGAGTCGCCAATTTGGATCTGAGTGCTAGATGCTTCTACCGCACCCAAAACAAAATTAACTAGAAGTACAACATCTAAAACGTCAATAGAGTCATCCATATTAACATCTCCATCAGCATATGATGTATAAGTTAAATCGGGTATACCCTTAACTCTACAATGAAGTGCATCTGTAGATTGCCATGAACCTGTAAAACCAAGTATTTCATGATCAGGCATAGCTGCCTGATAAACCTCAAGAGCATCATCATCCCATTGACTGTTCATAATTGGAACGAATACTTTATTATTCAAAATCAAGGAATTTGTATAGGGTTGATCATTAGGAGTATAAACTCGAAAGACTTCCCATTCAGTCCCAGATGCTGTAAGTGTATTTTCAAAATAAGTTGCCACTTCTTCAATTTCATTATATTGAGGATGAGATATTGGCACTTCTCTAATTAACATTCTAGAGGGAGATAAATATTTACCCCAACAATCAATATGGTCAATATATTCATCGTTTGGGTCAGCAACTACATGATATGTATCGATTCCATAATAATCGTACATAATATTATCAACATAAGCACAAGGGGCAAGAGGAACACTTGACTGATCATTAGTTCCACATTGACTATTTTCAGTATATGCTATTTGAGTTGCAGCAGCAATACCATTTCCATCTGTCATGTAATTACCCCCAGTAGATACCACATCTGCTGAAAAGTATGGTACGTCTAAATGTTGTGATACTTTATAAGGAGCAGCATTATCATTAGGTCGAGGTCGATTATAAGTAAAATCTACGATACTTATATCACCATTCCCATCAACTACCCACCATGGGCCATAATCACGAGTCCAATAAGAATCTGTTGAGCCAATAATAAATTCAACATTATTCATATCAACATCTGCATTATTCATAGAATTATAAGCAGAGCTTTGCTGGTTGGATGAAACTAAACAATAAATAACTACATCCTCAGCCATTTCCCTAATTAAGGAAGTTGATATACCAAAAGGATATCTTATTAGAACTCCCTGCATAGGCTCATATTCGGCAATATTTCTAATAGGAGTCTGCGGTGGGTCTGTCCTATACCCCATCTCATCAATTAGATGTCTATTTTCCCATTCCTCTGGCGTAAATCCAATAGGCAACTCATCACCTCTTATATCAGAAAATATTGAAAATCCTAATAACAAACTTAAAACTATATAATTAACCATTTTATTCCTCGTAATATCTGTAAATTAATATATTCAATAACTTAAAATTAGAATTTAACTGTAACAGTATGTTTTAAAAAAATGTCAACAATCTAGACAGGTACCAAAGCAAGAATTAACAATAAGTGTATCAGAGTTTTCAATCAATAGATTTCTAAATCCATTATTTATACAATCTTCTTCTTCTAATTGCTCTTCTATGTACATCCATGAGTCAACACATCCAACTCCTTCAATCCATTCTAAATTTGAAGTTTCACAGGAGGCCTCATCTACTAAATTATTATTAATTGAATTTGGAATCTGCATTGAAAAACTATATTCATATACAATTGAGTTAAGTGAATTTATACATTCTACTATTTCATTATGAGTAAGACTAAAAGTTTCATTAACTAAATCAGTGCAAGGAAACAATGGAGTAAGAGATTTGTCAATTTCAAATTCACCATTACCATTTGAAGACATTTCAAACAAATGTTTATCTTGGCCCTGAAAACCACCATTCAAAAAGATTTTATAGGAATTTTGAATATCATTATTATTCACTTTAAAATTAACATTTGTACTTTGTGAATCTATCATTAGAATTTCTTGTAAGGCTTGATTGTAATCTTCAATTTGTAAAAATAATTGAGCTCTTAATAAATGCAAACTATTCGAATTTATATTTTCTGGACTATAGGTAAATAAATAATTTGAATCATCAGAAATTACAAGTTCTGAATAATTCAAAGCATTAGAAACAAATTCTTCAGTACTCCCAGTTAGCATATAAGGATCAAATTCATTATATAAAACTTGAGAGCTGTATGTATATGCTAATCCAGCATTGAGATCTAAGATTAAATTGTCTGGTAAGGGCTTTTCTCCAGCATAGCTATCCACCTCATCAATCACCTTAAAGAACCAGTCTTTTGATTGACTTCGCAAATTAAATCTATTTGCGAATGAGAGTGAGTCAGTTCCTAAAATATCCTTTGCTTCAAATAAGGTCGAAAATCCTAAACCCAAATATGCTTCAGAGTAATAATAAATTATAGAAAGGTCCATAGATAAAACATCATTAAAAAATTCTTGAGATTTGGCATAATCTCCTTGCATAAAATTATTCCATCCCTCCGTAATAAGACCATTATAATCTAGTGGCCCAGATTCTTCTACAAGATCATTACATGAATAGAATAATAAGAATAAAATATAAATATATAATTTCATTATTTTAATTTCATAACCTTCTTATATACATTAGCTTTTCCAAGATTTGCTTGGATAAAATAAATACCTGATCCTATTTGCTCTCCATGAATATTTGTTCCATCCCATTTAATCTCATAATAGCCAGACATTTTTTGACCTTCATATAAAACTTTTACTTCTCTACCAAGAAGGTCTAAAATTTTTATCGAAATATTTTCTAAATCATTTTCAACATAGTAAAAAATATTTGTAGTTGGATTAAATGGATTTGGATAATTTCCAACAAGCTCAACACCTTGTGGGATTTCAAATTCAGATTCAGGATTATAAAACAATGCATATTTACTTAATGTATTAGTCTTTGCTAAAACGACTCCTCTATCTGATCTCGTGGTTATATCATTTTTTATTTCACCATTTTCATTTAAAGTAAAAACTTTAAATTTCCAAAATTCCAGATCTAATAAGTTCGATGGAATTTCAATTGCTATATCTATAGGCTCGATTATTTCCATGTTAATAGAACTAACATCATAAATTTGAGAAACTTGCTGAAAGCTAGTTTTATTAGCAGATAAATCAGGGAAATTTGATTCTTTAATTAGTATTGAAGCATCACTTGCTACATCGTGCTTATCAAACCTCATCATAAATGTCTCACTGGGTGAAAAAATACTTTTACCTACTTCTGCTAATATCTCATCATATGCAATAGAAACAGAACTTAATGTTCCATTTCCAACTGCATCCCATGACTCAACATCTATTTCTATGGTACCTAAACCCGGGAACAACTCAGTGATTCCATAAATGTTGTCATTGTTATTAACTGGAAAATTATGAGATGTTGTTTCAGAATTATGAGTTATAAAAAGCTCACTTTTCCATTCATCGATTGGTTCATCAAATGTAATATAAATATTCATGAACTCAGGAGATATCGGATCTTGCAAAATATTTATTGAACCTCTGGGAGGAATTAAATCAATATAAAAATCTGATTTTGCATTTTCTCCAAGAGTTATATAGGATGGATCAAGATTTAATTCATCGCACCATAGATTATTAGCACCGACTCTCCACGAATACTCCGTATTTCCTGATAAATCTAAAAACTGTCGTGATGTATCACTAAGGGTTAATTCTCTAGAAAAAACTCCACACGAATCATAGTAGTTTAACTCAGTGTTATAGTTAAAGAAAGACTTATTTAAATCAACACTAATCTGGTTTTCTTCAATTGACTCAGCAACAACAAATGCTTTTTGTGTAGAATTATCAACTAACTCTAAACGGTAGTATAAATTCAAATTATTATTTGGATCTTGACTAAAATCTTGATCTAGATCGACATCATATGCTATTTCCCATTTAAACATCAAACTATCAGGCAGAACATCTTCGTTAGAAGGCACTCTTCTGTAGGGCAATCTAAAAAACATATCATCAAAAATCTCAATACAATTATTTTCTATACAATTTAAATTACACTCCTCAATTGTTGAATATGAAACTAAGGTTGATTCGCAGCTATATGAATATTCTTTATAAAAGTTTGATATTATGCATTCATTTGATTCATAATCATATTCACCTTGTTCGAGATCTTCATTTAAACATAAATCAATTTCATTTAAGGACCATTCGTAACTATTAATATTGGTATTAAAGATTGGCTCACTATCAATATCAAATGGATTTGGAGGATCATTTTGTTCTGTGACATGTACACTTAATAATAAGGTGTCGTTAGTTTCATCATTTATAAAATAAAGTCCATCATATCCATTCCAGTTAGGAGATACATACTCTAATATTATAGGTTGTGAATAGTATAGTTGACTATCTTCACTTATTCCTGTTTCACTTGGATAATCTTCACTTGTATAAAATTGAATATTTGACTCTTCAGCATTGATAGGACTAACATCCCAAAATACCGAATCTGCATACAAGTATTCATTGGGATTATCATTTATCTGTGGGTCCCAGTCTGCATCATAATAATAAATTTTAATTTCACTTACAAAATCTAATGCACCTGTATCTTCAATAAACTTTAATGGCTCACCTTGATTATCACCTACCCCTATAGATTGAAAAACTGATGGATCATCCACTTGATTAACTGCTAAATCAAAATATGCAGTATCTGATAAAAAATCTTGATCTCTAAGTACAACCATTACTTCTGTACTAGCAACGTTATAATCTGGGTTAATTAGATTAATAACTAATAAACTATCTTGTTCCAGAGTTTGAAAAAATATTTCATTTAACTGAAGATCAAAAGAGATTTGAGTATTATCATTATCTACATCATAAATGACGAAACTAGAATTATCAATAGTTTCATCTTCTAAATTTGAAGAATATGTAAAATTCAAATGTAGAGATTCTCCTTCATTCGTTTCTTGATTTCTAATCAGTCCTATTTGAGGAGCATCATTAATAGGAGATAGATAAACTCTGGTAAAAGAAGAATCACTTAAATTATAGGAAATATCTCCATCATTAGCTATCGTTGTAATATCAAAATACGAATCATAATCTTGTACTGGTCTGATTGCTAAAGTATCTAAATAATATTGGCTTGCAGTACATGTTTCACCAGCTGCACAGGCACAATACTTGCTACCGTCTTTATAATTAGTATTCTGTTCTAAAAATTCAATGTCGCATAATGCATAATAAGGAATTAATCCACAAGTTTTAGTCGTATCTACTTGCCAATCATTAGTCAGCGTTGGAGAAGCACAATAACCATCCTCAATGTAATAATTTTCTCCTTCCCAAAATTCAATAAATGGAAATGAGGTTGAATCTTCATCATTAATAATAAAATTTGATTGATTATTCAAACTATAAAAATTATTAGGTAATTCACTATTTGGAAGTTCACTATCGATGAAGTATATAGTATTATCTTCAAATATATTGATATCGAGTTGGATAGAAACTTGAGGAGGAAAATTGCAGTCTCCAACATTAATATTTACTTCAGCAATATTACTAATAGATAAAATATCACCATTAACATCTAAATCTTTTACAATAAACCCAAATTTATCTCCACATCTATATCCAGCCTCTGGTGTATAAAGTATATTCGCATTATATGCATCTATCTGAAATACATCTCCAATAATACCATGTTCGGGAAATTCTACTATTTCAAATACTAAAGAATCAGAATCTATATCAATTCCTTGTAATGGAATATATAATGAAGAGTCCTCTGGTGTTTCTATATATTCTGGAACCGCAATTGGTAAATCATTAACTGGATTAACAATAAATGTAATAGGCTCATTTAATGAATAATTTTGCTCAATCATATTAGAATCCAATACTGTAAAATTAATTGTAAACTCACCATTAATATCATCTAAGCTTGTAAGCAACAAATCATTACCGATAATTTCATAATCAAATATCAATGAATCATTTACATTATCATCTAAAGAGAATATGAGCTCTTCACCATCAACATCTTCAAAAATTGTATATAAATTTATATATGTGGATTCAAAGTCTTCATCTAGGAAGTCTAATGTGTCCATACCAAAAATTAAACGAGGGTCATCATTAGTTCCCTGAACTGGAACTGAAACTGTAAAGACATTTGATGTATCTCCAAAATCCAGTAACTGTATTCCTAAATCTAAATTCCCAAAGAAATTTTCTGTTAGAGTAATTGTATTATTTGAAAAAGAGTAATTTGGACTTTCCTTAACAGAAATTAAAATATTTTCACATTCATTTATATCACACTCACCGTTTGAGTTTAAATCTCCCTCAATATCATAAAAAGTGACATCATCAATAAATAAAGGAAAAGAGGTATCTTCAATTACTCCACTTTGGATCAGTTCTTCATCATCAAATGAAAGAATTAACGGTAGATCATTGACTGGTTCAATGAACATATCAATATAAAGAGTATCACTTAAATTATTTATTTCATTAAGATCATCTATTTGAAATTCAACTGTTATCGTTTCATTTGAATAATTCTCTTCGAGTACTAACATGTCTAGGTCAGGATTACAATCACCACATAAACTATCACATTCAATAAGTGTACTATAATAAAGGTCATTTGTATTGCAAATATATCCTGTATGATAGTTTTCACCATTATTTATAATAATATTAAAATTATCAGATGGGTATGGATTAGTTGTTGAACATCCAGTATCTGGATTAAACAAACAGTCATCTTCATCCTCAAAAAAACCTTGACTTGCCCAATTTGAATAATTAAATGAAATCAATGTATCAGTATCTTCTCTAATAACCCATTCAGAGTTATCCAACAATTGCTGCAGTTCATTATTGCCAAGTGGATTAATGTTTGGAGCTTGATTATAATTTTTAATACTTAATTCAAGTGCAGAAAGACCATAAGTCATAGGATCATCACCGATTGGGCAAGCTGGGTCCCAGGGCTCTAATTCATCCCATAAACCATTAGAATTCAAATCATTAAACATATATGGGTTCATTGGGTGACAGCTTAAAGGATCCCATACTGATAATAAAAAATTTAATATTAATGGATAGTCATTATTTAATATATCTCCGCTAATAAATTCACCTGTTAAACTTGTTGAATCTAAAATTGAAATTTCATTATTATCATTTAAAAGTGTCCAAAGTATACCAAGGTCACTATCTACATGGTCTTCATCAACAGCTGAACCAAATAAAAAACGAGAATCTATACCATCTATTGAGTCTAACTCAGCTGTTGACTCAAAAACCTCTTGAGTTCCTAGCGTTATTGCAGTAGGGACAGAATTAGGAGCAGTAATAACTATACTAAAATCTAATGTATCAGACTCATTATAGGTATCTGTGGCAACAAGGTTAAAAGTTGATGTTCCTAGATTTAAAGTTTGCAGAGATGATGTTAGATTCCATTCATCATCATACCAGGTAGATGTAAATTGATCTTCATCAGGATCATAAGAAGTATTATAACTATTTAAAGAGACTACTTGAGAGCAATCTGTCTCTTCATTAGGTACGCAAGAAAAATATACTACCTGGTAAGGATCAAACTGAACGACAGGAGCAAAATTGGGTTCAGGTAAAACATTAACTATAAATGTTGTATCATCAATAGCCTCATAAGGATCTTTAACAATTAATTTATATTGATGCTCACCAAGCACTGAATCAATTGTACTATAATTTATTGTTTCAACAGTATGGATAAATGAATTTGATATTGATTGAAGCTCTCCAGAAAGTATAGTTTGCCATTCATAATATACTAAATCATCTCCATCTTGATCATAAGAATCACTTGCATTTAATACAAAGGACTCAGACTGAAATGTTTCAGGATCACC
>Ga0163109_10001074_pt1 | contig 21610 bp, 14 predicted proteins | sample CRUFie1St13metaG_FD_108704 | JGI IMG/M metagenome (GOLD analysis project Ga0163109, IMG submission 108704) | Marine microbial communities from the Costa Rica Dome - CRUD Field 142mm St13 metaG | ecosystem: Environmental > Aquatic > Marine > Oceanic > Photic zone | place: Costa Rica: the Eastern... | reverse complement strand
TACTAGCTTTTTTAACCACCTCGTCCGGAGTAACAATTACAATTTCAGCAAAAACCCCCGAACCAGACACTTGACTTGTGGTATTCTGCGATAAGGCAAAGTCTAATTGTCCTTCGAGTGGATTTCTTCGCTGAATAGATAGGGTGGAGACCCCTTCTTCGCCGAACCAACTTGCGGGAAAGGAAGCCGTTAAACTGCCCTCGTTTACAAGCGTTGAGGTATCTAAATCCAGCTCCAATGCTACTCCAGATGCAGACTGCGCAGGAAGGTCTAGGCCAATTCCTATGGTTACTGAGTCTCCAAAAAAGACCGAATCAGGCATAACAAAGTAGAATTCATAGGGACAGTTTTGCTGCCCGGATGATGCCTTTTCACTATTGTGTTCGGCTCTGTAATTCTGCAAGAACGCTTGGGCATCAGCAGAATCAATTACCCCGTTTCCATTACAGTCGGCGTTTTTTAGATTAATACTTGTAATGGTAGTATCCAACCAATCCGAAGAGGCAAATCCTACCCAGTCAATGTTTTGATCCAACGGACTTCTCAAGTCCCCGGTAGCGGAAAAGCTTGGCGCAAAGCTCAAAAAGTCCACGAAGTTTACATCGCCATCTCGATTAACATCACCGGCAAAAACCAGCCCATCTACTGTGGGTGTGGCATGAAGGTGTCTAATAGTAGCCGGCATGGCTTGTGCTGTTAATTTGCGACTAACTACATCTTCTAATCGGTAGCTGTATAGTGTATTTTGCTCATTACTTTGACCCAAATTGATTACAAGCTGGAAAAAAAGAATATTTTCTTCGGTGGATAAGGCCGCTGCATTTTTGGGAATACCAACCACTGTTGGTGATGGTGCCGACACGGGCACATTATATTCTAAAATTTGATTTCCTAATGTGTCCATACTGAAAATCACCACCTCTCCCGATGCTTTTTGACCAACACCAATAAGCCTATCAACCGAATCATGGTAGAACATTTCGGCTTGGGTAAAATAAATTGGATTGGGTATAGTGACTTGGTTGGTGAAAAAGTTGTTCGCATCAAATGAAGACAAGTATGGTGTCACTACAGAACCCAAGGTGGTAGTATCATAATAATAAAAGTAGGCTTTGTCATTTTCAGCACTGTATGCTGTCGCCCTTATTGGAATGGGATCAAAGCAATTTAAGACTACACTCTGAGGTCCGGGAATTAGTTGGTTTTGGTTGTTGTAGGAGAGAGTATTGATTGAATCCGCACTAAGACACAATAAATTATCATTGTTTTGTGAGTAAAAGAACTCATCATAAGAAAACAAACCAGGGATTGTCAAATAGCTAGTTATCCCCGTTTGGAGAGATGGAATGGCTACTTTATAATTCTGCGAATTGGACTGATTGCTTAAGAAAACATAAGCATCACAGGAGGCATTCGATCCGAGCGTTCGGGCTGGATAAAAAATTCCACGATTATTTATTGAACTTGCTAAGGCAAGGGTGTCTAGCCCAGGTATATTTTGGAGATAGAGGTTTCCATTATGAGCATCTACTGAATAATAACCTGCAGGAATACTGTTTCCTGTATCTACAAATCCTCCAAGAGGGATTCTGTTTTCGAAATATTCTGTCTGCGCCCTTCCAGTTGAAAGGGAAGAAATCCATAGGATAACACTAACACAGTATATGAGAGAATAACGCATATATCCAATGTACGGAAGAAGCGAAAGATTATTACCTACAAAGCTTACAAATAATAAAATTTGTGAGCTATATATTAATCTTATTTTGTAGTTTTCTGTTGATGTTCAACGATATATAAAATAATTTGTGTGGAAAATTCTAAGCTTTTTAATGTATACAGAAGTCTAAATAAGCAAGAAGCTAAGCGATTTTATCGCATGGTTCAAAGCTCGTATCAAAAAGAGCACCGAATCCTGCGACTAACGAGTTATATGATAAAGCACCATGACCAATGGGGCAAAACGAAGTATTGGAAAAAAGACAAAATCTATCATGCTGTCTTTGGCAAAGACACCCCGTACAATGACTTAAAACTTCGAGAAACGTATTCGGGGCTGTATGCTGAACTCAAGCGCTTTATTATGCAAGAGGAGCTGAAATCAGATGACTTCTTTGCTCAACTTTATCTTGTTCGAAGCCTGAGAAAACGAAAGGCCAATAAGGCCTACAATGCAGAACGGGGAAAGCTCCAAGAGCGGCTCAAACAACATGGAGCACAAGACGCAGAGTTTTATCAAAAGAGTTTTCTGGTAGCCAAAGAAGATCGATTACATCACGGGCAGCAACAGCTTCGCGTTTTTGACAAAGCATTACAAGAAATGTTAGATGCCCTAGACGCTTTCTATTTTTCGCTCAAGCTTAGAGAAAGTTGTGAGATGCTCAATCTTGAGCGCATCCAGGGAAAAGAATACAAAAGGCCCTTTCTCGATGACTTGGTTGCCCTCTTAGAGCGGGAAAATTCCGAACAAGGCTTATCCTCATCGGTAGAAGTTTATCTGACCATTTATCGATCCTTAACCGAAGGAGATGAAGTCTATTTTGATCGCATGGAAGGGCATTTAGAGCGACTAGAGGGTGTCTTTACTGAAGCCGAAAGACGCGGAGTCTTCACCTATATGCTCAATTTTTGTATTTCTAAAGTAAACCAGGGCCAACAGGTCTATTATCCCAAGCTCCTCGATTTGTATTTGCTGGGCGTTGATAAGGGGCTAATTCTTGATCAAGATAGCCTACACCACAATCACTACAAATCGATGGTGACCATTGCCATTCGTATGGAGCGGTATGAATTGGCTGAGTCCATCCTAGAAGACTATCGTCACTTAATTCATCCAAGTTGGCAAGAAAATGCATACTTCTTAAACCTGTCTGATATTCGGTTTGCCCAAAAAAAATATGACCTTGTCTTGGACACCTTAAATCGAGTTGAGTTTACCGACGGACGAATGGCAGCCTCGGCCAAAAAGACTCAACTTCAAACCTATTATCATCTCCGAGAGGAAACAAGCCTCCCCTATCTTATCAATGCCATAAAAATCTTCATTAAGCGAAACAAGGAGCTTCCCGACATGTACAAGGAATACTACCTGAATTTTGTGAAAGCCTTTCAACGCTTAGTCGACATAGACTGGAAACAGGACTATGTGGGCCGCGACAAACTCAGTGAAAAAATGCATCAAATCCATGCCTATGTGGAAGATAACCCCATGTTTGATAAGGTTTGGTTGCGCAGTCAGATTGTTCGGTTAAACAACGAATTGGACCTGTCACTCAATTTTGATCGCTCAACGCAGTCGTAACGTATTGTTTCTTGTAGATTGCATAGACTTTAACCATGAGCATAGCAGGGAAACATTTTGCCGTTATTGGTGCCGGAATTGTCGGAAGCGCATTAGCCCTATGGTTAAACAAGCAGGGGGCAGTGGTGTCAGTCTATGAGCGGCGAAGTGCCCAAGCCTTTTTGAAGAGACCCACCATTCAAAAAAGAAACATCAACCTTGCCTTAAGCCACCGTGGGCTAAAAAGTCTTAATCTTCTTGGACTGAGGGACAAAATTATGCCCTTGTGCTGCCCTATGTTTGGAAGAAGAATTTATCCTTCGGCTGATAAAGCGCCGTTTTTCCAACCCTACGGGCTCCCCCATCAAGCCATTTATTCTGTGTCCCGATTTGACCTAAACCGAATGCTTCATAACGCACTCGAGAAGGCCAAATCCATTGAAATACACTATGACAATACGTTCAATGCCGAGGACAACTATCTACTAGAAAAGTTAGAGTCCGCGTTCGATGGGATTTTCTGGTGTGATGGTATACACTCAAGTGGAAGAAATCTTCTTGAACGATTGGGCCACGTGACCACTACGGTAGATCAAGCAAATTACGGATATAGAGAGGTGCCGCTGCGCGGCCCTCTGATTAAAAGTAAAGAGGCGCAGGCTCTGCATATTTGGCCACGGGACAAAAGCATGCTCATTGCCCTCCCTCAAGCCGACGGCTGCTATGCCGGCACCCTCTTTGCACCCTTTGAGGGAGTAGGCGGGCTCGATAGCACAACAACTCAAGAGGATTTTCAACATTCAATACAATCAATATATCTTGGAAATGACTCTTCCTTTTCCCTCACAGATACCCCGTTGGAAAACCTCCCAGCCTCTTGGCTTAAATCCGTCACTGTTGGCCCGTGGAATTATGGCAAACACCTCTTGCTAGGAGATGCAGCACACGCCATTCTTCCTTTTTACGGACAAGGAATGAACGCCGGACTAGAAGATGTCTACGTGTTGTCTGAAATAGCGGCAGACCACAAGAGCCCCGATGAAATCTTTTCCGCTTTTTACGGCCGACGTAAAATGGATGCAGATGCCATAAAAACCCTGGCGGAAAGAAACTATTGGAACATGAAAAATGGCACTGTCAATGAGGAGCAGCTATTATATAAAAGGTTTGAGCAATTTCTTTTAACGCATTTTCCCAATGAATTTGAGGGACAATACCAACGCATAAGTTTTGGGGATGAGCCCTATCACAAGGCGCTAAGCAACGGTGATATAATCTTTGCCAGATGTCAAGCTTTCTTAAAGGATTTTGACCAGCCCGAGGATTGGAATATGCCAGAAGCCATAGCCGCATGTAAATCACTGTTAACCTCCTTTCATGCGGACTAAAACCTATTATGAATCCAACAAAGAGGCGATTGATGCCTTGTCTCAGGCACTTGGAGTGAACACGGCCTATGCTTGCTTAATGCACCAACGCAACATTGAATCGATCGAAGAGGCCAAACTCTATTTAAACCCCGCAAAGGAAAATCTCAAAGATTTTTCCTTGTTAAAAAACAGCCATAAAGCGGCAGACTACTTGGAGCATCATATACAATCAAAGCATCGTATTATGTTGTATGGAGATTATGATGTCGACGGGACATCGTCCATTGCATTGTTATATCAAGCCCTAAGACTTGTCCTAGACGAAGACTTGATTACAACCTATTTCCCCGATCGAAAGGAAGAGGGGTATGGAATCTCTATCAAGGGAATTGAACACGCCATCGAAAACGACATATCGCTTATTATTGCCGTCGATTGTGGAACAAAAGATTTTGATAGTGTTCAATTGGCACGTAATCATTCTATACATGTTATTATCTGCGACCATCACGAGGTGGGAGAAGAAATTCCTAACGCGATTTACATCAATCCAAAACAACATGATTGTGAATATCCATTTACATCGTTAAGTGGGTGCGGGGTACTCTTCGGCATGCTGCACCATTGGGCCAAAACCTATCACCCAGAACTCGACATATATCAGTTTATAGATTATGTCGCTATTAGTATCACCTGTGATATGGTCGCATTAGAAGAAGATAACCGCGTGCTTGCTAGCCTAGGGCTTGAGGCCATGAGAAAAGGAAACTTCTCGGCGCCTAATATCCCTCGACTTATTGGAGACCGCTACATTGATGAAGAAAGCCTCACATTCTACCTTGGGCCTAAGATTAACGCCGCCGGAAGGTTGCAACGTGCCGATATGGCACTAGAGGCCTTGATAGGCGATGATGCTCACCTCGTAGATCAGTTGGATAAAGAAAACTCAAAAAGGCGAAGCCTTACCCAATCGATGACAAAAGAAGCATTGACCCAGATTCATTCCTCTCAATATCCCTATTCGAACGCCTCCCTTGTGTGGCTTCCAAAGGGACATAGTGGGGTGGCCGGACTTGTTGCCTCAAGACTTGTTGAAGCTAATCAAAAACCTGCCATCGTTCTATGCGGGGATGAAAGTGAGGTCACCGGCTCTGCAAGAAGTGCAGGAAATCTCAACCTGTATAACATTATTCAGGAAAACGAGGATCACCTTCTACGCTGGGGAGGCCATCATGCAGCAGCAGGAATGTCCTTAAAAAAAGAATCCGTAGGGGCCTTCTTTTTATCTATGAATGACAGCATTGGTGAGGCATCCTATGCGCTAGAAAAAACCAAAATAGATTGTACGGTTTCATTTCCATCACTCACCCCTACCTTTTGCCAAAACCTTATGCGTTTTGGACCCTTTGGTATGGGCAATTCTTCGCCTGTCTTTTGCGCCGAGGGTATAACAATCAGGGCCAACGGGCTTCGAAGTCTCGGTTCCTCGGGCAGCCACTATCGCCTGGCGCTTTGTGATCCTCAAGGTAATCAACGTGACGCTTTGTATTTTAATGCTCCCGGCAATCTAAAAGAAACCACCAGTGGGCCATTTTGCCTTGTCTTTGGCCTAAGGCCTAATCTTTGGAGAGGAGTGTTGTCTTGGGATATCTTGGTAAAAGAGATATGGCCAGACTAAGGGTTATTGAATCATTGGAATTGACTTGCCTAGCCTCTATTGATTCTATATGCTTTCCTTGGATTATTGCGATATTCACAGTATGAGTGAGGTAAAAGAGTTTGTTGTACTTGTTGATGATCAGGATAATGTACTGGGCACCATGGAAAAAATGGATGCCCACAAACAAGGTTGTCTTCACAGGGCAATAAGCGTATTGCTCTTTGATAAAGAGCATCGAATGCTCTTACAAAAACGAGCCAGCACAAAGTATCACTGGCCCAACATATGGAGCAATGCAGTGTGTAGCCATCCCAGAGAAAATGAGACCTACGAGGCCGCCGCGCGCCGTAGGCTGCCCGAAGAGCTTGGAATCACAGCAGACTTAGATTGGCAGTTTTCTTTTATATACAAAGCTACCGATAAGGCAAGTGCATTACACGAGCACGAATTAGACCATGTATTCTTTGGCCAAATTGAGGAAGCTCCTTCTCATGTAAACCCCGAAGAGGTTGGCGATGTGAAGTGGATGGAAAGAGAGGCTCTTGAAGATGACGTTGCGAACAACCCGGATCAATATTCCTTTTGGTTTAAAATCATTCTCCAAGAAATTGAACAACGAAACCTTTGGCCTTCCTAATGGAAGTTGTCGTTGAATCATGAGCACCACGTGTTATGATAGATGTATCGATAATCATTGTAAACTATAACGTCAAGCAGTTTCTGCTTCAAGCGCTCGATAGTGTATACAAAAGCCAAGGAGTAGGGTTTGAGGTTTTTGTTGTAGACAATAACTCTACAGATCAATCTATGGAAAGCGTTAAAGAGCTGTTTCCTTCGGTTCAATGTATTGAGAACAAAAAAAATCTGGGATTTGGTAGGGCAAACAATCAGGCATTGGCTAAGGTAAAAGGAAAGTACACCCTATTCCTAAACCCCGACACAGTTGTTGAAGAAAACACATTGCTTACGTGTTTTCAGACCATGGAGTCCAATGAGAACCGAGGTGCCCTTGGTGTCCGTATGGTGGATGGCCAGGGAAAATTTCTTCCTGAATCCAAGCGCGGCCTACCCAATCTTTGGTCATCGTTATGCAAATTCGCCGGATTGTACAAAATCGCTCCAACCTCTTCGTGGCTAAACGGTTATTATGCCGGGCACCTCCCTGAGCACGAAAACAACACGGTCGAGGTGTTAACAGGTGCCTTCTTTTTTGGAAGAACAGAACTAATACAAAAAATAGGGGGCTTTGATGAAGACTTTTTTATGTATGGCGAGGATGTTGACCTCTCACATAGAGTTCACCTTGAAGGAAAGGATCTACACTATTTGGGTGGGGCTACTATAATTCATTATAAAGGAGAAAGCACCAAAAAGAGAAGCTTTAACTACGCCTTTAGCTTCTTTGATGCCATGGGAATTTTTGCAGAAAAACACACCTTTCGCCGTTGGCCAAGGATCATAAAGCGTTTTATGCGAAGCCTGTTCCAAGGGGTCGCCCTTCTTTTTTACATGATTAAGGTCACCAAACAAATACTTCCAGCTCTAGCTGAACTGTTGTTGGTATATGGAAGTTTTTTTAGTGTATCAACCCTCTACGCTCGTTATCTAAAACCAGAAATTGGTCAGTTTCCCAATGAATTTTTGCTTGAATTTTTGCCGGCCTACAGCATGGTGTATTTTCTAAGCCTTCTGTTTAGTGGAGCCTATGCTAAGAATTATTCGTTACGTAGCTTCTTTGCTGGAAGTGGAATTGCATTGCTTGCCATAACCTTTATATATGCTCTGTTGCCCGAAACACTTCGGTTTTCCCGAGGATCTATTCTTGCGGGATGGGGCGTCGCAAGTCTACTCGGATTGGCCATCCGCAGCCTCTTATATATACATCGGCATCGACAAGAGAAAAACAGAAACCAAAAGGCTCTTTTTGTTGGCCACCCCACAACGTTTAAAGCCTTTCAAGAAGTTTCCGTCCATGGCAAAAGTGCAATTCAAATCAACTTGTCGGATATTTTGGGCATTGAGGATTTAGCCCAGATCTATGGGGCTTCAAAAATTGTATTGTGTGCCGAGTCCATACCCTCGCGCACCATGATTGAATCCATTGGCTTTGTTGGTGGAAGAATCCCCTGTTACATCTATCGAAAAGAAAGCGACTCTCTCGTGGGCAATTTTCATAGAAACCGTTCACGAAAGGAATTAGAAGAACCTGTCGATTTGAACTTAAACCTTATACGATACAGGGCATATAAACGACTTACAGATATATTAATCAGCTCATGTATTCTCTTACTGATATGTACCACAATTCCTCTTCTATCCCATCTAGGGAGAAAAAAAATCATTTGGGCATTCGCTGTGATTTGGGGTAAAAAAACATGGGTCGGATACCATAAGCCACATAGCGTTGGCCTGCCAATAGTTAAAGAGGCGTGGACAACCTGTGCTCTCTTAGAGGGAAAGACAGGAGAAAATGCTACGAAGGAACAAATCATTACCTCCAACTTTCTTTATGCAAAAAACTACCACCCTGTGGATGATTTAAGTGCAATGCTCCGCAAATAACCTTTAGCCCCTGCTCCCTATTTGGACCCGTGCTTAAAAAGTTGGTTGGCCACAATCATTTCTGCCACCCCATCTGGAACCGAATTTTCCCAACCCGACTCTCCTTCTTGAATAGACTTGACTATGTCATCAGAGAAAATGGTTAAAACCTCAGGGTTTAGTGCATCTATCTCTATCAATGCCTTGTTGCCTAGTAAAAAGTCGTGAAGCGATCTTGTTGAAGGAGGGGGTAACATCGTCGAGGCCGTATAGACTTGAGTGTTTTCCGAAGCTTGGAATGGATATACCCAGAAGCTGCCACCATGCCTGAAAACCCTGCCATAATTGTGCATTATCGACAACTCTCTCCCCTCATTAGCTGCACGTTCATAGATTTCTAAAAGATATTTTACGCCAACAATTAGCCCTTTGTGCGCAACTCGACATTCATTGAGGTAATTGACCAATTCATAGTGGTACTCAAAATCAGAGATCATCACGTAGTGGCCTTGTGAAGATAAAATATCAGCACGGTCAAGGAAGTCCTGTTCGTGATCTTCTATATCGGCTTCTGTTTGAAGGAGTTGTAGCGTCATTTCCGCCAGGCGAAAAACATCACATTCCTCTACATCCTTCTTTGTCTCGCAAAATGCACGCACTGCCGAATCAAACATATCTGCCGTAACCTTGGTGAGCGGCCTAAATCGTCCACGCAGCGCAAAAACGTTCTTTTTATACAACAGGTCTTTGGGTTGATATACCTTGCCATCCGGACCAAAAATCGTAGCCTTGGTAAACCCCATTTTCACAAGTAATAAGCTGACAATTCGAATGTCAACTGACGCAAAGCAAGGACCCGATAAACGAATCATGTCAATTTCAAGAAGATCGGTGCCTAGGTCTTGCTTCATAGACTGAAGAAAAGCCGCAATGTCGCCCCCATGGTGATAGCACGCCCACAACAAATTCACCCCTAGCTCTCCAAGCACACGTTGTTGGAGAATTGTGTTGTTATCGTGTAGACGCACATGCATGATTATATCACTTGGCGGGCTATCGGGTTCTAGCTGAAAGCGCACACCCATCCACCCATGCGGCTTGTTGCTTCTAGAATAGTTTAGTGTGGTTACCGTATTGGCAAACACAAAAAAACAGCGGTCTTTATATTCCTCTTGTACCAGACGTTCTTCAAGGAGATTGTACTCGTGATCTAGCATTTTTAAGCATCGCGACTCACTAACATATCTTCCTCCTTCTTCGGATCCGTAAATGTTATCGGAAAATACCATGTCATAGGCCGACATAGACTTTGCAATAGTTCCTCCCGCTGCGCCTGCTTTGAAAAAGTTTCTAGCGACCTCTTGACCCCCACCTATTTCGGCAAAAGACCCATAAATTGTTGGATTTAGGTTTATGGCCAGCGCCTTTTCTCGAATGGTGGTTGGGTTTTCTGTGTTCATTGAAGTTTTATAGGGATTGCATGGTATTAAAGCCCTCTAATAAATCAGCAACCCGGCGAACAAATTGTCCCCCAAGGGCTCCATCTACCAATCTATGGTCGTAGGTGTGGGATAAAAACATCTTGTGACGTATGCCTATTTGGTCGCCCAATGGCGTCTCAATAACGGCAACCTTTTTTTGTATGGCCCCTACTGCTAAAATGCCCACCTGGGGTTGATTGATTATTGGTGTTCCCATTACATTACCAAAACTCCCCACATTGGTTACTGTGTAGGTACCCCCTTCGATTTCATTAGGTTTGAGGTTGTTGTTACGTGCTCGATTAGCCAAATCATTTACCGCCTTCGTCAAGCCAAGAAGGCTCAACCTGTCCGCATCCTTAATGACTGGGACAATAAGGTTTCCTGAAGGAAGTGCTGTCGCCATCCCAATATTAATCGACTTGTGAAGAATAATATGATCTCCATCTAAGGAAGCATTCACATAAGGAAAATCTCTAAGGGCTTGAGCAACCGCCTGTAGGAAAATAGGCGTAAAGGTTATTTTCTCTCCCTCTCGGCGCTGGAAGTCACCCTTTATTTTATTTCGCCAATCCACTATTTCAGTCACATCAGCCTCAACAAAAGAAGTAACATGGGCAGAGGTTGCTTTGGAATGAACCATGTGTTTTGCGATAAGCTTTCGCATCCGATCCATCTCTATAATTTCTACCTCTCCACTAAATGAGGATGAAGTTGGGGTCGGGGCCTGCGTCACAGCAGGCTGCTTCATTGGCTGAACCACCGGTTTTGTGGCAACTTCTTTTTCTTTAATCGGCTGAGCGGCGATTTGAGGTGGGACTTGCCCGGGTGCTGACGTACGAGAAGACACGTAAGCGAGAATATCTTTTTTGGTAACACGGCCCTCTTTGCCTGTTCCCGGGATAGCATCTAACTCTTGTTGACCAATGCCTTCAGCTTGCGCGATTTTTCGAACAAGTGGGGAGTAAAAACGTCCTCCCCTATTTACTTGTATGGACTCTACCGCGACCGTTGTTTTTTCGGGTACATAGGGAACACTTTCTTCCTCGAGCTCTGCTGTTAGTTCTTCAGGACTAACTTGATTCCCTGTATCCACTGAATTACCATCAGCCGCATCACCTTCTGTAGCAATTACACAGAGAATCTCGCCCACTTGAACCACGTCCCCTTCATTATGAGGAAGCTCTACAATAACCCCCTCAAATTCAGAAGGAACCTCGGAATCTACCTTGTCTGTGGCTATTTCAGCAATCGGCTCATCAAGTTCTACAGAGTCACCCACGCCCTTGAGCCAGGTTAACACAGTTGCTTCTGTTATACTTTCTCCCATTTTGGGCATCAGTTGCTGCCTATTTGCCATAGTGTTAAAATTACCCTTTATACTTCCTTAAAGATATTCTAAAGTTTGTGGTTGAACAAACCAACACCCTGGTTAGGCCTCAAGAGATCCCTGCAAAGCAAGGCGAATCATATTAAGGGCTAGTGTCGTCGTTAGCGCAATATTTACCGCTCGGTCTGTATGAAGGTTAAACTTTTTGTGGTAGGTTGTTTTATTGTAGCACAAAGCTATATGCACTGTGCCTACTGGTTTTGTAGGGCTACCCCCTTCTGGGCCGGCAATTCCGGTTACAGCAAGCGCCATGTCTGAATGAGCATTGGCCATAGCCCCCTCGGCCATTGACCTTGCCACCTCTTCGCTCACTGCGCCACAAGAAGCGATAAGATCTTTTTTAACATCAATTTCCTTGTGCTTCCAATCATTAGAGTACACCACATGTCCACCCAAAAGATATTGGCTCGATCCTGGGTGTTTTACCAATGTGGCCATGATATTACCTCCTGTGCAGCTTTCGGCAAGTACGAGTTTAATTTTATGCTCTACAAGCAGGTTGTGTACCACATGAGAAAGGGTTGTGTTTTCCTTGGCAAACACCAATTGCCCTAAGCGATCCTCAATGGCTCGGGCAATCTCTTTACTCTCCTTTTCCAATTCGTTGGAGCTAGTAAGTCTCAAGCGAACCCCCTGAAGCGAGGGTAGATAGGCCAACGCTACCCCCTTGGGCATATTTTGCTCAATGCTTTCAAGTGCTACAGACAAGCTTGACTCACCTTGGCCAGCAGTCATAATCCACTGAACAAAAAGTGGTTCTACATCATACCGCGCATGAATGCGAGGTAGGACCTCTTCCTCCATAATGATTTTCATTTCATAGGGCACGCCTGGCAGTGAAATGATAGCACCTCGGCCCTCTTCGACCCAGGTTCCCACGGCAGTCCCTTTCATGTTGGGCAGAATTTCTGACCCCTCACAGATCCATGCCAGCTTTTCATTAAGGGCGACAAGTCGTGGACCCCTCGGCGCAAAATGTTTTTCAAGACTACTTGCCAACCCTTCATCTCGCACAAGGGGTCTTTTGCAGAACCCAGCAATTGCCTCACGTGTCTTATCATCCTGTGTTGGTCCCAATCCTCCGGTCAATATCACGACCTCTGCCTTACTAAGGGCAACCTCAAGGGCTCCTTGTATTTCAGTAAGCCCATCTCCTATGGTGATGCGCGTGCTGACAATTGCTCCACTATTTGTCAATTTTTGAGACAACCATGTGGCGTTCGTGTCGTCTATGTTTCCATAAAGAAGCTCATCCCCAATTGTTACTATAGCGCACTTAATCATAAAAATCTCTTAAAAATCGTCAAAACTTCCCGGAGGCTTTTGGCGGCTTAATTTCAAAAATTGCAACACATCACTTAATACCCTTAACTCAATGCTATAGGTCTGACGTGAAATGGGATAGGCCGTCCAGTTAAAACTAAGCGACCAACAATGAAGATCGCGCATAACGCGAACATTAGTAAGTGTTAAATCTCTGTTTCTGAAGTCGTATCCCGTGGTGGCAACAATCTTCCATTTTGGCGTAATGTTTACACTACCATTCATCGACAAACTTTGGGTAAACAAGGTGGTGTCCGGATTGTAGGAGATGCCCGTTTGCCTATTTAGATTGTATCGCATAGACAGGGTCCATGGAATGTCAAAGTCATAATATGCATCCATATTGGCAAGGTAATACTCGCGCTCACTCATGCTTCCAGCGCTTTCTGGAAGATTCTTTTCCTGTTTGGGTTTGCCTTTTAGATCGAGATTGAGTGATAGTTGGCTATTCGTCAATCGAAAGAGACGCCGCGACGTGGTCCAATACAAGGTGTTTATTCTCCTGTTATTTGTATCCACTGCATAAGGATCAAATGTGTTTCTAAACTGGACGCGAACGTATTGGCCCACCTTGGTTTGAAGGTTTACCGTAAGGGGGCTAGAGCGAAGCGAATCGGCGGTAAAGTTGTAACTCCAATCCAGGTTTAATTGCTCTAAAAGAGGCAGGTTGACAAGATTTTTATAGGGCATACCTGCTCGTGAAGAAGGGCCGCAATAGGTTGCTGTAGAATCTTTGGAGGGCTTACATACCTTCATGTCAAAGGTATTATTGATGGCAATTCGAAATAAATTGCTTCCACCCCTTCCCGGCGCACCTCCATAAATACTCGATAAAATAGAATATGGGTCATAAACCACCGTATTACCTGTTGTAGTGTTGAGATATTCCCCATAATAGCCCCACTTCTCTTGACCAAAATCTGGCCTGTACGTATATGAAACACTTGGTTTCATTACGTGGCGGATGGCCCGCAACCGTTTGGATTGTGAAAGGTTAAAAATCCCAGTAAGTACTGTATTGGCCGTTAAGCTAAAATCAAACGATCGAATCGCCTGAAAGCCAGCCAACGTATCAACAAACACTTGATCAAACAGCGTATCAATCTCTCCCGAGGGAATATCCACAAAGACCGTGTCTTGAAAACGCCGTGTCGACGTTTGCGGGTACCATTTTTCTTCGTATGAAAACCGCGGACTGACATTGATGTGTTTAAATACAGGGAGGTTGATGTCCGCACTCGCATTGTGACGAATTCCATATTGTATGCTTTCTGTAAACTGAGGGGTGAACAAGAGGGAGTCAAAAGAAGTTACCGAGGCCTTTCCCCTCAAACTGTAGGTAAATCCCAATCGCTTGTACCATGGAGTTTTTCCTACGTTTTTCTTGGTAGTTATGCTGTTAAAGGGAGTGAACCGACTGACTGCAAAGGTTACTTCAGGCAGTGTGAAGCTTATTCTACCTGTCTGAAGGTTTTGGTCATGCCGTGCCTGTATACTGAGGTTGTAGGGCTTACCTATAAATTTTCTGCTGTAACTCAAACGGCTTGTTAGCGCCACCTCAAGCAATTGATTTGTTGTTTGAAGGCTGTTGTTGTTATAGGAACGTGTAGAGCCAGACACATTGGCGGAAAAGGATGAATTCGGGCGCGCCTTGGGGTCCATTTGGTGTGACCACGTCAAGCGAACGTCATGACTTGGTTTGCTGTCGGATTGGTCGGGATTGGGTGAAGGGGTAAGAAAGTATGACCACTGAAGTCGACCATTCCTCTTATAGCGCTTTTTGTATTGAACGTCTGTATTTAGGCCAAAGAGCCCTCTAGAATAAAGGTCGGCTGTTGTCATCAGCGTAAACCCATCGTTTATGGCCCAAAAATAGCCGCCACCCTTAAGGAAAAAACCGGCGTTTGGCGCTTCGCCCGGTTCGGGAAAGATTACCCCAGAACGCCTTCCCTTGGTATTGGGAAAAAGGGCAAAGGGGAGTCCTAGTGGAGTGGGAACTTCTGAGACGTGTAACAAAACTGGCCCCGTATATACCCCTCGCTCAGGTACAACCACACTGCGATTGGCTTGAAGGTGAAAGTGGGGGTGATCACGATTCGTACAGGTTGTATACCGAGTAGATAGACCATAGATGTTTGTGGTGCTATCGCGAATGGCAACCCTACTTGAAAGAGTTGCCCCCTCGTGCTCCGTGTAGGCTTCATAAATTATTCCGCGTTCTCTTTCAATTTGATACACCATTTTCTTGGCTTCAAAATCTTGGTCGCCTGTAGTAAAGTGTGGTATCTCTATCCATTCACCTGCGCTATCCAGGACCGCCTCTGCGTATACCTCTGCATTTTCTCTATCATAAACAATGTAACCGGCAACGAGACTCATGTCGTCATGAATTACTTCCGCATTACCATAGAGATAGAGCTTTTTATCCTCAAAATTGTACACCGCCGAATCCCTTGCCTTGTATTGAACCGGGTTTTCGAGCGCCGCGGAAGCGGAGGATGACCCACCCTTATTGCCTTGAGCCAATAGCTCTGCATCCCCCATCAAAGTGGCCGAAAAGTAGCACAAAAGCACGACGAACTGTATATTTCTTGGCATCCTCAAGAGAAAGATTGGCATTATTTTCGATTATCGAAGCTAGCTTCAACAAATTTAGATGTTCACGCCTAAACAACGACAGTTAATTCTAAAGGTTGTCCTAAGTCTTGTTCTTAGTGTCCCCTTTATCCTAAACGGACAGATACACCATGTTGTCTTGGATGCGGGCCATGGCGGAAAAGACCCTGGCGCAGTCGCATTTAATACACAAGAAAAAGATGTTGCTTTATCCGTCACATTGAAGGTTGGAAAGCTTATTGAAAAACACCTGCCAACGGTTGAAGTGTCTTACACGAGAGAGACCGATAAGTTTGTCGAGCTTTTCCAAAGGGCCAAGATTGCCAATGATCAAGAGGCTGATTTTTTTATTAGTATACATGCCAACGCCGCGGGCAACGAAAGTGCCCGTGGGACAGAAACCTTCGTGTTGGGTTTACACCGAAATGATGCAAATCTAGAAGTTGTTCGGAGAGAAAATGCCGTGATAAGTCTCGAGGGGGGATATGAACAGGAATATGTCGACATCACATCCCCTGAAGCACAAATACTACTTGAACTTCATCAACAAAACTATCTTGACCAAAGCATTCAGCTTGCAAGCCTTGTAGAAAATCGATTCATCAATCATGCGGGGCTTAAATCGCGTGGCGTGAAGCAGGCCGGCTTCCTAGTGTTATACAAGACGTCTATGCCTAGCGTGTTGATTGAGCTCGGCTTTTTAACCCACAGGGAAGAGTGTGTCTTCCTTGCCTCAGAAACAGGCCAAAATATCCTAGCTGAAAGTATATTCTTTGCCTTTCGGGATTTCGTAGAAAAAAACGCCACAAGCAATAACGAACAACCCATCGAGAATAAGACCACAAACCAAATTGAAGAGACGGACAACACGCCTTCCATTGGCTCGGGCACAACGTATAAAGTGCAGTTATTTGCTACGGGAAAAGAGTTGCCCAGTGACCATGCCATTTATTCTGTTTTTAATTCCATCACAACCGAGGCTGTTGGATCCCTTTCCCGCGTCTTAACAGAAAGCACGTCAACCAAGGCCGAGGCGCTTCGATGGGTCGGGCAAGCCAAGGCAGCAGGATACGAAGACGCCTACCTTGTTACTTATCTTGATGGAATTCGACAATAATCAATAAATAGTCTTAAAGGATTTCTTAGTTTTAAATCTATGCATCGCGAAATAAAAGTTGGTCTCTTTTTTTTAGTCGTCATCGCCATGGTCTTCGGAGGGATACAATTTCTAAAGGGACGAGGTGTATTGCACATTGATCAAGAGTTTGTTGTGTATTACGACAATGTTCGCGGCTTGGCGCCTTCCGATGATGTGATTGTCAATGGACTTGTTGTAGGAAAGGTTTCTTCTTTAGAATTGGACAAAAACAACGGAGAAAGTGTGGTGAAGGTGGTTTTTACCCTTGATAATTCTATTGACCTACCCAAAGGGTCGAAAGCAAAGCTTGTAGGCCCCGACTTTTTAGGGGAAACAAATATTGACCTCATTATGGGGGAAGAATCCTCAATGCTTCTATCGGGCAGCACAATTGAAGCGCAATATGATTCTACCATTTTTGATGAATTGGCCACTATGTCAGAAAGCGTGGACCCCATTCTTCAAAACGCCGACAGCTTGCTTCGAAACATAAATAAACTTTTTGCCTCAACGGTAACCGCTTCTGACATTACACTAAATGGCTTGGTTAACGACATTGACCAACTCGTCAAAACCTATGATGTGCTTGGTCAAAAAACATCGATCATGCTGGACGGAAAAGGAGAACAAATCGGTCAAGTTTTAGCAAACCTCAACAGCATAACACTCAACCTTAAAAACCAAACCGATGTGTTATCAGGTATATTGCGTAATGTTGATACGCTGACCACCAATCTAGCGCGGGTTGACTTTGATAATACTGTGAATCGATTAGACGACGCGCTTTTAAGTGTTAATTCTTTAGTCGACACCATCCAATATGGAGAAGGAAGCCTACAACGGCTTATCAAAGATGATGTTTTACATGAAGAGCTTTTAACCACAGTCCTATCGCTTGATTCCCTACTAACCGACCTCAAAAACAATCCTTCCCGGTATGTGTCGTTTTCCCTTATAGAGCGGAAAGAGCGCCGCAAATAGTATGAAATGGTTGATCTGTAATTTCTTATTGCTCCTTTCGATTGGATCACACCACCTCTACGCACAATCTAATGCTCCTGCTCAAGATACTGCCGTCACAGATAGTGTCTATCTCCAGGCATTTCAGCAAATGCAAATTTTTCAAAGCGATACCAATACTCGATATGTATTAGTCGGTGATGTTATTCTTTCTGCCGATAGCAATTTGTTTTTTTGCGACAGCCTCATCTTCGATAGTGACATAGACTCTGGTGTCATTCGTGCATACAACAACATTCAAGTTACTACTATCGAGGGTATCGTAATCACCTCTGACTCTCTAGTTTACTCATTACAAACTAGTGCCGGGAGGTTTCTTGGCCACTGCACATATACCGAAAATGGTAAGCGTATTAAAAGCCCCTATATATCATTTAACACAGCAACTGGTGAGGGTCAATTTGCAGGTGGCGGGCAACTAAGGCAAGGAAATACTCGTATTCGGAGTAATTATGGAAATTATTCTTCAAGAGGAGGGCGCTCAAGGCTGACGGGTGATGTTGAAATTCGGCAAGGGCCGACCCTAATCCAGTCGAAGGACATTATATACAATTCCAAAACAGGGGCTGGAAAAATTTTGGACTCTACCGTAATTTATGAAGAGGACTTAACCATTTATTGCCACAAAGGGCAACTCGGTGGAGAGGGAAAGCCATCGGTGTTTGGAGAAGGAACACTCTTTGTTTCCGGTAGTAAGATTGGATGGTGCAACGACACCCGATTCAACCCTCAAGACAGTACCATTAACCTTTTGTCAGATTACCACATCTACGATACCATTGATAGTATTGGTATGTGGGGAGTTCTCGCTACGCTTGATGATAAGAATGGATCTCTCCGGGGATACCGTAGACCAATGGTGTATTCAGTTGATGGCCAGGACACCCTTTTTTTGGCAGCCGACACCCTTTTTGCCTTGAAAGATTCGATGGGAGGAGTAGACTCTATGGCCAAACCCACCCAGCTTTATGGGTGGGGGGCTGCCAAGTTCTTTAGCCAAAATGAACAGGGCCAGGCCAATACGATTCATTGGGTAGGTGAGACAGATTACTTAGCACTTGATGGGGATGTTGTGTTGTGGAATGATTCTATTGAAGTCTTATCAGAGGCTGGCCAAATGGAAACAGACAGCAACCATCATGACAACAGAAAACTATCCTTTTGGGGAGACGCTTTTTGGAGTAGGGCGTTAACACCTCGAGGTTTTTTTGATCAAGTAGCAGGAGACAGTCTATGTATCATACTTCGAGATACCCTGGTCCAACAGATTGAAGTGCGTAACAACGCCCATATTTTAGTTTTTATTGAGTCAGAAACTGACGGACTTTATGAAAACGGAAATCGGTCAGACGCCGCCTACGCGCTCGTTCGACTTGACTCCCTGGGAGAAGTTCTTTCTATGCGACTAGAAGACGGAGTGGTTGGAGATGTTTTTGCCATTATTGATGAAGGAGGAGTCGCTCAACCCACAATGCTTGACGCTTACCGCAGTATGCGACACGCGCGGCCCGATTCGTATGTTGATCTTACAAGTAATCCCGCAACTGTGCCTAAAGCCCCCCTTACATTATACAGACGGTACGTTAATCAGTGGGCAAAATAGCCGAAGGATCGGGAATCCATTCCCAATGCGCCCCATTCCAACGAAAGCCGGCATCTGTCCCGTCAGGCACATAGTTATAGAGTGTTTCTTTTGCTGAGCGGTGAATTGGGCTAAGGTGGCTGTATGTTATTGTCTTTGAGGATTCATCAACAGATAGCCTAACGGTCGTCCCCTCTTTGTGTTCAAAAAACAGCCTGGTCGTAAGCGAATCGTGAGAAGCAACGTCCCCTTCTGCCACAATTGGCATGTCTGGAGGATACACAAATTGAGGGGCGCCAAAACGGACATCTCCATCTTTAATCACCAACACGTCTAATATCTTAAAATCGCTTAAGCTATCTTTTCTGTCATAGCCCATGAGTAAATAATGCCCGTCATTGGACTCTGCAATAGTCGATATATTATAATAAACTTGGCCAAACCAATTGTTTCTTGAAAGGACCTCTTTGGTTCTATATGAGTGCATATCGCTAGCGTCAAACAAGGGAAGAAGAGATGTGGGGTTTTTCCGTTGCTGTATTACACCAAAATGCCTTACGTGATTGTCTGTTACAAGGAGCTCCCAGGTAAGAATTCGAAAAGAACTATCCGGAGGATATACCTCAAACAGCCCAGCAAGCAAAGAAGAAAAGTTTATCAATAACTCGACGTCTTCCGAAAGGGCTCGTGCCAAAAGGGGTATAAAGGACTTATTCGCATTGCTTCTTGCCTCTGAAGTACTTTCCGTTGCATTTAGGAGGGCCCATTGTTCGGCAAGTTGCCTATGGAAACCGCCTTCTTGATTGTCCTGTATGGTTGTGGGCGGCTGGGCAACAAGGGGGCTAACGCACGTTAGCAAACAGATGATTACGATGGATCGACAATATGTCACCACACTAGAACGCATAAACCTGAAGCTTTGGTATTATAAGCTTAGAGGGCCTCAATCACCATAGCGCTGGCACCACCACCTCCATTACAAATGCCCGCCAAGCCGTATCGTTTACCCCTGCGTCGTAACTCAGAAACAAGAGCCATCACGATTCTACATCCCGAAACACCAATTGGGTGACCGATGGAGACTCCACCACCATTTACATTGGTCATGTCATGGCTAAAGCCCATGGCTTTCATATTAGCCAACGCCACAACAGAAAATGCCTCATTAATTTCTACTAAATCAATGTCTGAGGCTTGGAGCCCTGCCTTGTCCAGTGCCAATGGCATAGCTAAAGATGGAGTCATCGTAAACTGTTTAGGCTTTTGCGCCGCATCTGCATAGGATACAATGCGTGCAAGGGGTTTGTGGTCTGCTATCCACTGATCACTTCCCAAGACTACGGCCGCAGCACCATCATTAATGTTTGAGGCATTTGCTGCGGTAACACTTCCCTCTTTATTGAAGACTGGGCGTAAACTTGGTATCTTCTCAAAGCGCACTTTATCGATATCCTCGTCCCGAGAGACCACCAAGGGGTCTCCTTTTCGTTGAGGAATTTCAATTGGGACTATCTCTGAGTCCAGCCAGCCATTGTTCGATGCTTCTTGAGCCCTTTTGTAGGAGGCGATAGCATAGTCATCTTGTGCCTTCCTGTCTAGCCCTTGCTCATCAGCACATAAATCTCCGCAAACACCCATCATTGATCCGTCATAAGGGTCTTGAAGGCCATCTCTTACTATACCGTCTACAAGACTTCGGTTGCCATACTTTGCGCCCCACCGAGCATCGTGAGAATAAAAGGGGGACTGACTCATGGATTCCATGCCGCCTGCTACCATCAAACTTCGATCACCAACACGGATGGACTGACTTGCCATCATAATTGACTTCATGCCCGAGGAACAAACCTTGTTAATGGTTGTGCATGGAGTAGACTCTAGTAGTCCGGCCGCAAGAGCCGCCTGTCTTGCAGGCGCTTGTCCAGCACCAGCTTGCAAGACCTGTCCCATATAAACCTCTTCAATATCTTCTGGTCGAACAGATGCCCTAAGAACAGCATGTCGAATGCTGTGAGCGCCAAGCTCTACGGCACTTAACCCAGACAACGCCCCTCCAAAACTTCCGACAGGGCTTCTTGCCATGCCCAAAATATAAACATCTTTCATATTGAAAATTTAATATCCTTTGAAAGGCCTAAAGTACTTAAATTGCATGGAGAAATGCAGAAATCAAAACCCGTTTCTCTTAGTGGCTATTTATCCCTTGGGG
>Ga0163109_10001073_pt1 | contig 21624 bp, 21 predicted proteins | sample CRUFie1St13metaG_FD_108704 | JGI IMG/M metagenome (GOLD analysis project Ga0163109, IMG submission 108704) | Marine microbial communities from the Costa Rica Dome - CRUD Field 142mm St13 metaG | ecosystem: Environmental > Aquatic > Marine > Oceanic > Photic zone | place: Costa Rica: the Eastern... | reverse complement strand
GTCACGCAGGAGGTCGCGGGTTCGAATCCCGTCGTCCCCGCTTTAAGGCCAGATAGCTCAGTCGGTAGAGCACTTGTCTGAAAAACAAGGGGTCGGCAGTTCGATTCTGCCTCTGGCCACAATATTATTTATTATTTACTAACCCTTTATTCCTATATAAATTTTTAATAAATTAAATCTTATCTTTTCAAAAAAGTTATTTTTGTTATTCATAAATAGTAAATCTCGTTGAAAAACTTGCCCTTTGTTTAAATTAAATTTATTGATATTGTCACTATTCCAAATGTGTTTATCAAAAACTATATAGTTTTTAAAACCAAACCTTTTAAGAAAGCTTGTTACTTCTTTTTCCAGTGGAGCATCCTTATTATATTGAATAAGAGATGTCTCCAATAATAAATATTTAGTCTTATTGAGGGTTTTTAAACCACCTAATAAGATATCAATCTCTGCCCCTTGAACATCTAATTTAATTAAATCAATAATATTAGGACTCTTAAAGTCATCTAAAATCTTTGAACTAATTATTTCAAAATTTTCACTTTCGAAATAGTTGGTGTTTTCTATATAAATAGACCTACCTGTAGAAGTTTTATTTAATTTGTCGAAATAAAACTTCAGCTGTATATCTTTTTCTTTATAAAGCAACCAGTCAAATACTCTGAATTTTTTATCCTCAATAAATTGATGACAATATTTGTTTGGCTCAAATAATACAAACTCACAGTCAGGGAATAATTTTTTTAGATTATTTGAAAAGCTTCCTGTATGTGCTCCAATATCAATAACTAACTTTAAATCAAACTTAAATAACTTAAATCTTCCAAAATTAATATCCAATACCATTTTGTTATTTTAATTCAATAAATTTAAATATTACATTGTTAAATCAAAATGTAAAAGAGTATAGTGAAATTGAAGTAATTCCACTCCCTCGTAAAAACCAAAAACATACTAAAAACTTCCTACATCACTCTGAATCATTCTTCTATATTCTTCCCTAAGACAGTTATCAGTACCTCTCTTGGAATCATGTACCTAGAGGTAGAATAAGTTATAATTAGTTCAGGTCAAACGGTTAGCCCATATCTGAAAAACAAGGGGTCGGCAGTTCGATTCTGCCTCTGGCCACTAATGAAAAATAATTATCAATATGATTATGCAAATATATCAGAATCTGTTGAATCATTGTATGACACAAAATCAAGGGAAATTAAAGCAAATAAGACTATTTTAATTTTAAAAAACTATTTAAGTGATGTTTCGAATTTGAAACTTTTAGATATAGGCTGTTCTACAGGAATAATGACAAAAGAATATGCAAAACATTTTTCTGAAGTAATTGGAGTAGATATTGACTCTAAGGCTATAGGGTATGCTTCTAAGAAGTATAAATTAGACAACCTTACATTTAAAGAGACTCCAATAGAAGAAAATACTTTTAATGACCAAATTTTTGATGTAATTACTTGTTCTCATATATATGAACACGTACCCTCCGATGTTAATTTAATGGATCAGGTTTTCAGATTATTAAAACCAGGAGGAGTTTGCTATTTTGCAGCTGGCAATAGATTTCAAATTTTGGAACCGCACTACAGGCTTCCTTTTCTTTCATATTTTCCAAAAAGAATTTCAAATACATACATAAGACTATTTACTAAAGAAAAATATTATTATGAAACTCATAGATCCTATAGAAATTTAAAAAAATTAGTAAATAAATTTGAAATAATTGATTACACATTAGAGGTTTTAAAACACCCCACAAAATACTCAGCGAGTGAATTGTTAAAGGAAAATAGTATTAAATTTTATTTTATAAACTCTATTGCAAAAATATTATATTTCTTAATTCCAACATATATTTGGATTTTAAAAAAACCTGAATAGTAAATTGTATTAACTTTATTTCTTTTGAAATCTTTTCATGTTGCTAACTATGACCAATCTTTGATATGTCCACTTTTTTGATGTTATTCATTACAGATTTACTCCGGTATATTGACTCTGTATAGAGATTATATTTTAAAATGTAATTTGTTATAATCCAATAGAATGTCAAAAATAATCTCAATAATAAAAAACTTTTTTAAACCTAGCTGGAATAGCCCAAGAAGTTATTCGAAAATCAACCTTTTGACTGAGTTTAGTGATTTCAAACCTCATGGAAATCAAGATTACAAATCTTTTGAACCATTAGTGATTAAAAATATACAACAAATTCTTCCAAAAATTTCCAACTTAATTGACATTCACGAAACATTAGCTTTTGAGTCATATATGGACTTTTACAACAAATCTAATATAAATGGAAAACTTGATAAAATTCTTGAATTGCAAAATGATCAATTTTTAAATTTTGGTTCTGATAAATCCTCACTTCATAATTACCATTACATTTATACTTCTTTATTTCCAGATAGAAATACTAATTTTAATATATTAGAAATTGGCCTAGGTACCAACGATCCTAAAATTGTTAGCTCTATGGGCATAAAAGGAAAGCCGGGAGCATCAATTAGAGCTTTCAAAGAAATTTATCATAATGCATCTATATATGGTGCAGATGTTGACGAGAACATTCTTTTTCAAGAAGATAGGATAAAAACAATAAAAGTAGATCAAAATGACCTAGAATCACTTTTTGAATTAGATACTTTTGGAGTCAAGTTCGATCTAATAATTGATGACGGCCTTCACTATCAGTTGTCAAATTTAAATACACTGATTTATGCCCTCAGTTCACTAAATAAGGGTGGATATTTGGTAATAGAAGATATTGGATCATGGACTATAGACACTTGGAAAGTTGTAGATTTTATTTTATCTAATTATTACAAAACCCAAATAATAGAAATGACTGAAACTAATAATATTTTTCTACTTCAAAAATTTTAATCTCTAAAAATTATTTTTTGGTTTATAGACTTTTATATTTTTTGTAAATGCTTTGTTTATGTCTAAAACTAGAGTCGGCAGTTCGATTCTGCCTCTGGCCACAGAGTTTTTTTAAAATAAAATATTCTATCCCGATAACTGTTTCATAAATTTATCTGTTACTGTAAGCATCTTTAATTAGTTTAATGTTTGATTGAATATTCATTTCAAAAGAATATTTTGTGTTGAATCTATTTTTTGAGTTATAAGAAACCTCTTCGTAGTAATTTTTTTTGTTTTTTAATTTATACATTTCATATGCATAACCATATATATTTTTTTTGTGAAAAACTTTTCCAGCATTGCCAATAACTTCAACCTGAGCATTGTTGTAAGATTTGTGACTTAATAGAGGCAATCCATAATTCATTGCTTCAGTAAAAACAAGTCCAAACGTTTCACCATCATTTCTTCCATGTGCAAAAACATCAAGTGATTGTAAAAATTCATGTATTTTTTCTTCATCTCCTGTATGTTCATATTGTTCAAAATTGATTAGTTTTAAATCCTTTGCTTGTTGAGAGTAAAGTTTAGAACCACCTAAAATCTTAAAAGCAGTTTTTTTAGACATTACTTTTTTATATGCTTTTAGTGGTACCTCTGAAAATATTTGATCATTATCTCGTTGATGAAATCCAAATGAAAAAATTTCATTATTTTTATTTTTATAAGTTAATTTTTTATTTTGTACTTCTCTTAATAAAGGTAATACAATATATCGATTTTCGTCGCCACCCGTTTTCAACCATTGTTTTGCTTGCCATTCGGAAATGAGTACGTTTTTAAATATATTTTTTTGATTATCAACCCCAGCATTTAAAGTAATAAAAAATATTAAAGGCTTATTTGTAATTTTTGTAAAAGGATATTCTGGATTACCCGCTCTTGCAGAAATAATAACATCATATTTATCTTCATCGAATAATTCCCAGAAATTTGTATTTACCCATGGATGAGTTTTTTTGGTGATGTCTTTCGCTTCAACATCAAATTTAATCAAATTTACATTACTTTTTCTTAAATATTCTTCCCTAAAAGGGTCTGTGTCAGGATGTTCCCAGTCAGATCCAATATATGGTGTAGAATCACAGTAATAATAATCCACAGAAAAAATATTTTTAGGCAAACTAGCAGCTAGTGTTTGAAGATGTATTTCAGTTCCACCAGATGCCAGGCCTCCATATTTTACAAAAGCAAGATTAATCATAATTTAAAAGGTAAATACTATTCTAATAACTTGTAAAGCGATATTTTAAGAATTATTGTATTCGTGAGCAAAGGTTCATGAAAAAATTCTAACTTTGCTCTCAAACATTAATGTCTTTTATAATTAAAAGAGTCAATATACTTTAAAAACAATAGAAAAGCATAAAATGAATACAAGTAATAATAAAAAGATAGTTTATGTTGCAATGAGGGGTGACCTTATAAACTCTGGGCATATAAATGTACTAACAAAAGCAAGTTCACTTGGAAAAGTTATAGTAGGTCTTCTATCAGATGAAGCTATTGAAAGTTATAAAAAGGGACCATTTTTAAAATATAAAGACAGATATGAGGTTATTAAAAATATTCAACTTGTTGATGAAATAGTAGAACAAGCAAAACTTGATTACTCAGAAAATTTAGAGAAATTAAAACCAAATTATGTGGTACATGGTGATGAATGGAATGAAGGTTATCAGAAACAAATTAGAAAAAATGTTATAGAAACCCTAGAAGGATGGGATGGAGAATTAATTGAAGTTCCATACACACAAAATGCAATATCAATTGATATAAAAAGTGAAAAAATTAAGGATAAAGTAACAAGCAATGAAAGATTAAGTTCATTAAAAAGATTGTTAATTGAAAATAAATATTTAACATTTTTAGACACACACAATCCATTAAGCGCATTAGTTGTTGAAAATGCAGAATTTAACTCTAATGGTAAACGCAGAATTTTTGATGGTATGTGGATGAGTAGCTTAACCGACTCTACGTCAAGGGGAAAGCCTGATATTGAAGCTGTAGACTTTTCCTCCAGATTTATTACTATTAATGAAATACTTGAGGTTACTACTAAGCCAATAATTTTTGATGGAGATACTGGGGGTTTGCCTGAACACTTTAGATTTATGGTAAAAAATCTTGAAAGAGCTGGGGTATCTGCGGTAATAATTGAAGACAAGATCGGTTTAAAGAGAAATTCACTTTTTGGAACAGAGGCAAAACAAACTCAAGATTCAATCGATAACTTTTGTAATAAAATTATATTAGGAAAAAACGCTTCACTAACAGAAGATTTCATGGTTTTCGCTAGGATTGAAAGCTTAATTCTTGAACAAGGAATGAGTGACGCATTGAAAAGGGCTGAAGCCTACACTGAGGCGGGTTCAGATGGGATACTTATTCACAGTAGAAAAAGTGACGGTAAAGAAATTTTTGAATTTATAGAAAAATTTAGAAAAATTGATTCACATGCACCTCTTGCTGTAGTTCCAACTTCATATAACCAATTTAAAAATGAAGAGTTTTCTGAGGCTGGCGCAAATATTATAATTTATGCAAACCATCTTTTGAGATCCTCTTACCCATCAATGGTCAAAACAGCAAATTCAATTTTAGAAAATCAAAGAAGTATGGAAGCAGACGATAATTTAATGTCAATTAAAGAAATATTGAACTTAATCCCAGAAAGTTAAAATTGGAAGTTAAGAATTTTATAAAAGCAATTAAAGAAATTGGAATTAATAGTTTTTACGGGGTTCCAGATTCTTTAATGTCTGACTTAAGTAAATATTTAGAATTTGAATCTGACAACGATATTCAGCATGTGATAACACAAAATGAAGGATCAGCTGTTGGAATGGCTATCGGTAATTATCTTTCAACAAAAATGCCATCAGCCGTATATCTCCAAAATTCTGGTTTAGGCAACATAGTAAACCCAGTTGTTTCTCTTTCTTCGAGTCAGGTATTTTCAATACCTTTATTATTAATTATTGGCTGGAGAGGGTCCCCAGATATTATTGATGAACCTCAACATAAATTACAGGGTGAAATAACTCTTAAACAGCTAAAGCTTATGAATATAGATTACTTAATACTTGATAAAAATAAAGATATTCAGATAGATAAGATAATTAGAAATATAAGTAAAAAAAGATCTATTGCTTTAATCATAAAAAAAGATTACTTTGAAAAAGATTCAAGAAATTTTAGCAGTAACAAAAACAGCCTCACAAGGAAAGAAGTAATCGATCAATTAATTAATATCTACGATGAGGATACGATATTCATATCTACAACTGGAAAAACTTCAAGAGAGCTTTATGAGTTAAATAAAAAACTAAACAGAAAAGCTTTTTACTGCATCGGAGGAATGGGACATGCTAGTTCTGTTGCAGCTGGTGTTGCATTAAACAATTCAAATAAAAGAGTAGTATGCCTTGATGGAGACGGATCTTTTTTAATGCATATGGGATTTGCACCTATAATTGGTTCATTAAATCTACAAAATTTTCACCACTATATATTAAATAATTTTTCGCACGAATCAGTAGGAGGTCAGCCCACTGTTGGTAAGGAAATTGATTTTGATAAAATTTCAATGGGGTCAAATTATGATAGTTACTATAGGTGTCAAAGTTTAAATGATTTAAATAAAATAGTAAAAAGTTTTGAAAATAATAATGGAACATCTCTTATTGAGGTTCTTATAAATATAAACTCAGACCCAACTCTTCCAAGACCTGATAAAAAACCAATTGAATACTTAGAGTTTTTTTAAATTATGGAAATTATAAGTAAGGCTTTGTTGGTAGTTTCGCAAAATGGTAAAAACAGAGGGTATGTTGATTATTTATCAAAAAAATATAATTTCAAAGAACCTCAAATAGTACATATTAATTCTTATCCAACTATTGATATATTAGAAAATTTCAAATCTAATTTGAAAAAATCTAAGTTTGAACTAATTATTGCAATTGGTGGGGGAAGCGTTTTAGACAGCGCAAAAGTACTATCTGTTTTTTTGGATAGTAATTTAAGTGACGATCTTTATGAAATAATTAAAAACCCAGATAAATTAGATAATGTACAAAAAATTCAATTACATGCTTACCCAACAACTGCTGGTACGGGAGCTGAGGTCACTCAATTTTCAACTATATGGGACTTCAAAAAAAATAAAAAATTTTCTTTAGATCACCAAAAATTATTACCTGATCACTATTTTCTTGAAGAAAAATTTTTAGAAACATTGACGGGCCAAAATCTTCTCCATCCCTTTTTAGATACTATTTCACATGCATTTGAGTCATTATGGAATAAAAATAGAAATATAAAGTCAATCAAATATGCTATTGATTCTTTAGATTTAAACCTAAAAACTTTGAGAGCATTTTGTTTAAAAGATGATACTTACGACTTTGAAAAAATGATTCTTGCAAGTAATTTTGCTGGTAAAGCAATCAATATTACAAGGACTTCAATTGCGCACTCCATTTCATATCCACTTACTGCAAAATATAAAATACCCCATGGGCTTGCTTGTAGTTTTACTATTCCAAGAATATTTGACTATGTAAAAGATGATGAAATAATGAAAAACAATATAAATCTTTTAGAGGAAATCACAAACTTGTTGATAAATCTTAAGTTAGATGAAGAAATTATTTCATATTTAAAAACAGAAACTATAGATACACCATTCGAAGATTTTTTATCTACAAGGTCTGAGAACTTTATTCTTAAAATTGATAAAGATCATATATCAAATTTTATAAGCCTAAATAGTTCCAATACATTAATTTAAAGTGATTGTAAATATAGTAAAATTGACCCATGTCAAATAAAAGTCTTAATGAACTAAAAAAATCAGGAAGTAATCTAAGGGGATTATTAAATGATTTAAAAAGAAGACCAGAAGACGCAGCCAAAGAATTGAATTTTCCTTTAAAAGAATTGATGCAATTTATTAACGGAGAAAAAGAAATTTCTTATGAATTTATATCTTTGGCATGTAAAAAATGGCCTGTAAATGAGCGAGATTTTTTTGTAGTTAAGGATGATACCGAATATGGTTTTAAAAAAATGTCTTCACAAAACACAAAAGAAAGTTCAAGAATTATGCAAAGAGCAGGAGATGATTATTACGAATATAGAGATACAGTTTTAACAACGGTAACTACCTTTAGACCCGAGTGGATAAAGCAATTGTGTGTTGTAGAAGACAACAGTCCAAATAATTCTAAAATTCAATGGAACAATGGACACTTTATGCATCAATTTACATACTTTATAGGTTGTGTAAATTTTTATTATATAAATGAAGTTGGTGAAAAGTGTGTCGAGGAAATGAACACAGGAGATTCTTGCTACATTACACCATTTGTTCCTCATTCTTTTGCAACAAGGGCTGAAAGCGAAGAACCAGGTTTAATACTTGCTTTGACGTTTGGAAGTAACTTAAGTGGTGATAGCCAAATGGAACTTTCTGCACTCTCTGATCCTGAGCTTGCATCTGGTTACGCTTTGAATTTCAGCAAGAAAAATATTGCAATTGGTGAACTTATAAAATTTTTTAGACAATCATTCAGTATTTCTATAGATGAACTTTGTGATAGAACAAATATTAGCAAAGAAGTTTTAAAAAATTATGAAAATGGCGACTTTGAATTTAATTATGATCAAATTGAAGTGATTGCAAACGCACTCGGAATCAATACAAGGGATCTACTTGTTTATGAAGACAAAAAAGAAAATTCTGTTATTAATAAAAAATTTCAGGATGGAGCATCTTGGGATATAGATAAAAAACTTTTTTTTGTGGAGTTAGCAAACTCATCCAATTTACCTTTTACTAGATCTTTGCACATAGATGTAAAAAATACAGATAAAGATTTTATGCAAAAAGTAGGTCTTCATCAATATATTTATAATATCGGTGAAACTTCAGTTTATTTAAATGTTGATGGAGAATCCGAAGAACTAGGCGTAGGGGATTCATGCTATATTAAGCCATTTATTTCGCATAGTTTTACAGGAGAAGGTAGCTTACTTTCATTAAGAATTGGAGGAAAGATTAATGGAGATTCGTTAAGAGAGCTATCTTTTATCGGTAGAAATAATACCAAAAGAGCTATTTCAGAGTCTCTTCCCTGGTTTAACAAAGAGGGTAAAAATTAAATTAGCTATTATAGAGAGTAGATGAAATTCCTTCAGTATATTTTACATCAATAACTTTACCGTCCCACTCTCTCATAACACTTATCAATTCATCCCTAGAATTTTTTTGGATATTTTTAAGCCAATCATCACCATGTAAAAAAAATTCAATTTTGTACTTTCTTGCTACTTTTGCGTAATTTATTCCATCTAAAGGATATACGTATTTAACTATTTTTAACTGTTCAACAACTGAAGCTCTGTTTAAATATGTAGTAACAGGCTCTCTTTTATAACTTTTCATAGCGTCATCTGTCATTAAGCCAACAACAACTGTCCCATATTCTTTTGCTTTTTTAAGTATATTTATGTGTCCAACATGTAGAGGGTCAGCACACATAGGAACAAAAGCAAGAGGCCTATTAAAGTCATTTTCAAAAAAACTCATATCAACTTTCTGTCCTTTTGTTAACAATTATTACAACCAATATTATCAAAAAATCCGATTCAAAAAATTTTATTTTATAATTATGGGCGGAGATATATTACTTTTATTAAAATATACTTTAGAAAAAAAATTAAAAAATTTTTGTAAAAAACTTATATAGAATCTTACTATGAGTATTAAATAATTGTGTTGCTAAACAATCCTCTTAAAACACCAGCAGTCATTATTCATCGTGGGATGCAGCCTTATTTAAAATACAATCTAGAAATTACATCTAAAACAAACGAAATTATTTTGGTAGGAAGTGAAGATTTGGCTTTCTTGGCACGCGATAATAAGAATGTTCATTTTGTTGATATAGCTAATTATGAAAACAAAGAATCAATAGTAAATCTCAAAGAATATTTTAAAAATTATAGTACAAACGATTTTGAATTTGAGTGGAGGTGTTTTGAAAGGGTTTTTATCTTACAAGATTTTATTAAAGAATATGAGTTAGATAGTGTATTCCATTTAGATAGCGATGCTGTTCTCTTAGTTGATATCAATAATTTAATTTTTGAAAAAAACTGTGGTTATCTTACACCAGCTTTTCAGGATAACTTCAGAATGGAATCTTCGATTCATTTTGGTCTGATAGATTTAAATTTTTGTAACCAATTTATAAAGCTCTTTAATGAGATATATAAAAAAGGTGACAAATTTTATTTAATCAAAGAAAAAATAGATTATCACAATAAAAAAAGTCAAAAAGGGGGAATTTGTGATATGACTTTATACTACTTATTAAAAAAAGAAAAATATTTGAATCCACAAAATTTCATGAAGGAAGTCCAACATATTAATAGTGATGAATATGTTTTTTTAAACAATATAAATTTAAGTGAAGGTTACTACAGTAAAAAAAATTTTATCATGAGAAATAGCTATGTAAAAATTTCAAATAATTCGGTGTATGACACATTTCAAAAGAAAGAGATTAAATTAGCGGGAATACATTTCCAGGGTACTGGAAAAAAGCGTTTAAATAAGTTTTTAAAATATAAATTAAGAACATAATTGAAAATTGATGGATTAATCAATTAAATATTTTTTACAAATTTAAACATTAATAAGTTAAAATGTAAACATAAATGTTTGATATTGCACTACAAAATTTAAACTACCTTGATCCAATATCTGGAAGTTACATTTTACAGGTTATCCTTGCAGCTATCTTAACACTTGGAGTTTACATGCGTTCTGCAAGAAATTATATTTCTCAGTTATTTAAAAAAATTTTAGGCAAAAAATAGTTATTTCCCTAAAATTTTAGTCAATTCATTTACTGAATAATTACTATTTTCATCAACTAGAAATGCTCTTGAGTCAGTATTAAAAGTCGTTTTATTTGATAAGCAATTAATTACAAAGCTAAATGTATTAACCCCACCTAAAGAGTTGTTAATACCTTGACATTGCTCATTAATATTTGAGATTGATAATGTTTCATAACGCAATTTCAGTTTTGTAAATGATTCATCACTTAAATTATCAAGATTGTTTGGTATTTTTCCATCCAATGGTCCGTGATCGGATTGAAAGAATATTATATCATCCGGTTTACTTAAGTCTATGAACTCTTTCATTTGAACTAGTAAACAGTTGATTGAATCTTCATATTGTTCTAGATTTGTTTTCATATCAGTATAAGGAATTATTTCTTCATATTTATTACATGTTGAGTCAACAAAAAATGGTCCATGAGAATTCATCAAATGAATTAAGTGTAAACTTGGTTGAGCCTGGCGTGGTACAAAAAAACTACTTAAATTTGGATCACCACAGTAATAAGTTTTACAGTCAATATTGAATAGGAAATCTAATATATAAATTTCCCTGTTTTTCATTATGTTATTTATAACATTTAGAGGAGTATTTTCTAAAATTAATGATGAAACTGACTTCAAACCTGAATAATATTTTTTATAACAATGAGTATTTTTTGTATCGATACAAGGAAATGCTATTCCATATTTATAAATTTTATAATTATTTTCTATAAAGATATTTTCTAACAATGTCTCTTGAGATAAGTAACCCTTGTTAATTTCTTTCCATACATTTTCAGGTGTATTTAATTGTCCTTTAAGCTTATAATCCATTTCCATCATTGAAGAAATAGATTCCATGGTTCGACCATAGCTAGATAAACTTTTACTATTTAAATGAAATTTATTATTACTTTTGGAAATTTCTTCTGTAAATTTATAGTCAAGATTAAATTCAGAATATAAATTATCTTGGCTTGCTAAATTGTCAATTAAGAAAAAGTAGATATCTGGTTTTTTTTGAAGCTCTATATTAGTAATTTCAACTTCTGTAATTGTTTTATTAATTGATAAAATTGAAAAAATTGTCAAGGATAGTTGAACTATTATTAGTGCTTTTGTAAACTCGTATAAAAAATTGTTATATTTTTTGATTATTAACAAAATTAAAATTAGAGAAATAAACCAAAATAAAATTCCCGAGTAATTTATTCTTATGATGTCATAAAATAAAGCTGCAATTTTTTGGTAGTAAATAAAATAAAAGCTGGTTGCTATAAAAAATAATGTAACAAACTTGTATGAATTTATACGAAAATATAAACCAACAAAAATTAAACCAAAAAAAATTAAGTAAACTAATGAAAAAACAAAGTATTCAGTTTTTTCATAATCAAAAAGTATAAAATGATTACTTCTGTAAATTTCAATTAATGGAAGTAGAATTCCAAAAGCAAATATGATACCTATTCTAAAATTTTTTTTTAATTCCATTTTTTTTATTTTAACTCAACACTGTTTTCGTTAACAAAAACAAAAGTAAATCCTCTTGGCAGAAAGTATAATTGTAATTTGAATAATAAAAAAAGTTAAAAAGCTTTTCTTTTTTTTGGAGATAGTAAATGAACAAAAAAATTATATTTTTTCTTGAGGGTAGTTTTCATCTGCAGTATTTATCAGTATTAATTGATGATTTTGATAAAAATCCAAGTATTGATTCATCAATTATTACTCTTCAAGATTTATCTACATCTAATTTTAAGAATACAAAAATACTTAATATAAATAAATCAGAAATAACCAAGACGTTATTGGAATTAAAAGCAGACTATTTCATTACCACTACTCCAGGAATGGGTTCAACATATTTTCCAAAATCAAAAATTTTTCCAACAAAAAGTAGGCCAAAATATATTTATGTGTTTCATTCTCTTGTTAGTCCGAATGAAGTATATTTTAAAAACTCTTTTTATTATTTTGATTTTATATTTTCTCCAAATCAAATAATTACTAACCAACTTGATCATTTAACTTCTAAGAAAACATCAATTATAAATACTGGATACCCTCTTTTTTTAAACAACAATACAAATGTAATGATGAAAGAAACCAACGGTAACGTATTAATTGCGCCTTCATGGGGAGATCAAAATTTCTTAACAAATTATGAATTTATGAATAAATTAATTAAATATCTTAAATCTAAAAATTTAACTATATTTATCAGACCTCACGTAATGACAAGTGAATCCTTAATTTTAGATATGTATAAAGAGTTAACAATTGATAGGAGTGACAGTGTTCAATTTAATAAATATAATTATTTATTTACTGATTGGTCTGGTATTGCACTAGAGTTTTTTTATTACAAAAAACAAAAAGTATTTTTTGTTGATTCTCCTAAAAAAATTAGGAGAAAAATGACAAAAAAAGAGCTTAATTTTGAATTAATTGAATACAAAATTAGAGAATTAATTGGTGAGGTTATATCGTACGATTTTGATTTAAATAATCTAGATTTAAAAAATTTATATATAGAAAGCGACAGCTACATTGAGAGTTTGTTTACTCCAAAGTTTAAAATTGAAGACATTTATAAAATTTTGAAAATATGATAAAAATACTTAACAATTTTATGAAATTAATTTTAATTAGTTTAATTGTATTAACTTTTCATTTAATTTTTTTATTTGATCAAAACGAAGGTTGGTTTAATCAACTTTTAGCTGATGTTGAAAGATTTTTATTTATCGACGATTCTCAATATCAGTACCTATTTTTAGTTTATTTTTCTTCTTTACTTATTTCTTTAATTATTTTTGTTTCAGAAAAATTTTTTAAACTAGATAATTATTTTAAATTTTTTACAGTAAATATTTTTGCTCATTTACTTATTTTTTACTTTTTAAGAATTTACATTTCCAGATTCAATTTGATTTTAATTGTATTTTTAATACCTTTGCTTCTATTACTAATTAAAAAATTTAGCTATGTTTATAACATACTCTTTGTTGTTTTATTTTCCTTTGGGTTGATTTTTTATATAAATTCAACCCAAATTAATACTATTGAAAATAATTTAGTAGCTAATGAAAGTGAATGTGAAAATTATAATCATTTTATAAATTCAGATTGTAATTTAGATAATAAAGAGATTCAATACGGAGAAAAGTTTCAAATTGACAAATATTTAAATTTTGAAAATAATTTTTTACAAAATTTTAATCTGAACAACCAGTTTGCTTATGATAAATATTCACTTTGTTGTGAAATTTATAATTACTCAAATATTGCTGGTAAACCTTTGGGTTATATTGACATTTATAAAGATAATCTTTTCTTTATTAACGGCTCGGGATTTTTATTTTTTGTTAAAGAAGATGAAATAAATAAAAAAACTTTTAAATTTACAAATATTAGTAGCAATCTTTTAGATATTACAGAAAATGAGTTAATTCTAGAAAGTGAGTATAAAAATTTTGGTTGGGAAGGAGTTAAGGATATATTAATAATCGAAGACAAGTTGTTTGTTAGCATAATAGACGAGAAAAAAGATAATTGTACAAATGTACAAGTATTGATGGGAGAAATAAATTTTGATTATATTGAATTTTCTAAAATCTTTTCACCTGAAGAATGTGTAAATAGATTCCAATATGGATATTCCACGTATGGATCTGGTGGAAAAATGTCAGCTTATAAATCAAATGAAATTTTGCTTTCTACAGGAGATGTATTTTTATTTGACAAGGCCCAGGATACAAATTCAATTTTAGGAAAAATTTTAAAAATAAATTATTTATCTTTGGATTACGACATTGTTTCAATTGGCCATAGAAACCCACAAGGCCTATATTATGTAGACGATTATGATATCTTAGTAGAAACTGAACACGGTCCAAAAGGCGGTGATGAGGTCAATTTAATTAATTTAAATAAATTAGAAAATTTTGGCTGGCCAATTTCATCTTATGGGGATCACTACACTGGTGAAATCCTTGAGGAAGCTCCTTTACACAAGAGTCATTTAGAGTATGGATTTAAAGAGCCGTTACATTACTTCGACTATGAACTTGTGGGATCACATGGTATATCATCAGTAGAAAAATATATTGATAAAAGCTTCATCATTGGCACATTAAACGGAAGAGTATTTTATGACGTTACAATTAATTTTCAACAAGAAAAAATAACAGATATTCAAACTTACTATATTAATGAAAGAATTCGTGATATTAAGGTAAGCAGTAATTCTGAAAGAATATATCTTATTCTTGAAGACACACCAAGTCTTGGTGTACTTTACCCTAAAAAAAATACAGACTAAAAAATCTTTTTAATTATTTAGTTTTTTATTGTTTAGAATAATTTAGATTTATTCTCTTTACGCATTTTTATTAGATGTTTGCTGTTCCAAATATTTAGTTTTCTAAATTTTCTTACACCATGTTTTTCAAACATTAGCTTTATTTCATTTAAATACCATAGTTCGTCAATATTAATATTTAATATTTCTTGACTTAAGTCTATATCTTTAACCCAACTACTTTCTAAATCAGATAGAGCCAAGTTTTGCTCAATTATAGAATCTTTGTATTTATTGTTTATTTCTTTATAGTTACCTCCTGCTAACAATTCTTTACATTGATACCAGGCTTGTTTTATTTGAGACCTTTCCCAATTAGCAAATTGTAGGTGTAGCAAAGGTATTTGGGTATCAATTGTATTTGATGAACCTTTTAAAGGTACTCTTGATGTATGGTCGTTAATAATATATTCTCTTTCGTAATCCATTATTCCATTATCAATAAACATGAATGGCTTTTTGTTTTTACTTGGATTCCAAACCCCATCATCTGATCTATATTTATTGAGAGATCTCCACAGTTGTATCCATGGAGAAGAAAATATTGTTCCAGGAACATGATTCATAATGTTAATTTTCTCTTCATTAAAAATATTCGGAGGCACCAGCTCATCAGCGTCTATATTCATAATTAGGTTATTTTTTCCAAATAATTCTCTTGATTTATCTAATAAGTCCCACCTAATTTGATTTGAGTGGTCCTTATATGTGTTCGAAATTACTGAAATTTTACTATATTCTTTATAAACCTCTTTACTACCATCTGTAGAATTTTGATCAGCAATCAATATATGATCAGCAATTTTAATTCCTGCTTTTATTGTTGTTGGAAGAATCCACTTCTCATTTTTAACAGGCATAAGAATGATTGTTTTCATATTATGATGCTAATGTATTATTTTAATTTTTTATATTTCTAATTTTTAAACTTAATAATTTTTAAAGAGCGAATCAGTAGATTTTTTGTAAAAAACTATACAAAAAAATTATCAAATTCATTGTTTAAATTTTGAATAAACTTTTCACCTGTAAGATTTTCTTGTATTAAATCCATTGGATTATAGGATTCTAAATTTGAAATAAAATTATCAAAATTATAAGTAAAATCATTAAAGTTACTTGCTATGAGACCACATCTATCATCAAAATATGGAACAGATGATGCGTAAACATTATTAATGTTAGATTTTAGATCCCAAACAATCATTGGTAGATTCCTTGATAGAATTTCTTGAACTGCAAGACCTTGAGATTCAGTAGAGTTTAAAAGAATGCAGAATTTACTCTTATTTGCATATTTTTTCAGCTTACTATTTGAGTAATTGCCGTATTCAAACAAATTATATTCAATTTTTTTACTATTTAATAATGTTGTGACTTTTTCAAGATCTTCTTGGTTTCTATTTTTAAAATATATTAAACACTTATCATTTCTTGTTTTTGATTTAATTTTGCTTAATTCTTTATTTGAAATAATTGCAGTTGGAATAATACAGATATTCTTTCTCTCTATAGAGATACTTTCATTATTCACAATTTCCTCAGCTGAAAATTTTGATGCAGCAACTACTTTTATAAAATTATAATTTTTTATATAATTCGATAATATTTTCAATTGATCAACAGTGTACAAAGGTCCAACCAACACTTTTTTACCAGGGATATTTTTTTTTATAATTTGATTTAATATTTTTTCTCCGTACCAGTCAAATTGTAAAATGTAAGAATTTGAATAAAAAATTTTGTTATATTTTGAATTTGTATTCGCCTTAAGAAATTTTAGAGTGTTATTCATACATTTATGAGTACCGTTAGTAATATATCTATCCGGCAAGACATAATTTAATTTATAAGCCAGGTTAATTATTTTATTGAAAATTGCTGATTTACGAAGTTTAAAAGTAAATAAACTTTTTTTCCTTTTTACGTAGCCAGGATGATAAAAGAAATTAATCATTATACATATTCTATATTTCATCAATAAAATATATAATTTAAAAAATATATATATTCTTAAATACCCAATTGTTATTGTTACCATATTTTTATGAATAAAATCACAGTTCTATCTTCTTCTTATAGAACAGATAAATACTTAAAAAAATTCATTAATTCAGCAGCAAGCCAAACATTTAAAGACTTTAAAATAGCATTAGAGTCAGTGGACACCACTAAAAAAGAATTAAAAATATTAAATAAGTCAAATAAAAAATATGACTTCTTAGATGTAAAAACTTACGATGAAAAAATATCATTACCCAAAGCTTGGAATAATTCAATAAATAGAACAGAATCTGAATTTATATGTATTTGGAATGTTGATGATTTAAGAACCAAAGAATCTTTGGAGAAAATGTTAGATGTATTTAGTAATTCTAGAAATATTGATTTCGTTTACGGGAATTTCACTACGGTAAATAAATTTAAAAAAACTAGAGGAAATTATATAGATGTATCCGGAAGAGAAGGAGAATTAAAAAAATCAATGATTTTAGGACCTTTTTTTATGTTTAGAAGAAAAATAGTAGACAAGATTGGTTTATTTGATGAACAGCTAATTAGCGCAGCTGACTTTGACTTTGCCATGAGATTAGCCAGAAATTCTGAAGGAAAACATTTAAATTACAACTTAGGATATTATCTAAATGACAGGACTGGACTCAGTACAAAGCATGGTTCACTCAATGAACTTGAAAGAACAGTAGTTGAGTTGCGCTACGGCTTGAATATAATTAATTCATCCAAAGTTTCAGAAGCAGAGAATAGTTACAATACTTCCAAAATTTTAAATAACAATATATTTGTGGAGATTTAAAGTGCTTTTAAACTTACCCATACTTGCAAATAAATACGATATATTTGTAAAAGGAATAATTCAAGTTGGTGCACACACAGGTGAAGAAGTTGAAGAATTTAGACGTTTATTTACACCAAAAGTGAAAATGCATTTATTTGAACCTCAGAAAAAATATTTTAAAATAATTGAAAAAAAATATATTACAAGCAAATTTATAAATTATTACAATTTTGGTTGTGGAAATGAAAATAAAATAATTCAATTAAACCTATCAGACAATTCAGGTGCCAGTTCCTCAATACTAAAACCAAAACTTCATCTTGAATTTCATCCAGACGTTAACTTTATAGGTACAGAAACTATTGAAATTAAAAAACTTGATAATTTTAATATATCAGACTCTAACTTTCTAAGTATTGATGTTCAAGGTTATGAGCTGGAAGTTTTAAAAGGATCTGCCAAAACTTTAAATTCTATTGACTATATTTATGTTGAAGTAAATTCAGGTGAAGTTTATGAAGGTTGTGCAAAAATAGAAGAGATTGATGACTTTCTTGATAATCATAATTTTTTACGAGTGGCTACTAAGTTTGCTTATGATTTTTTACCTTGGGGAGACGCTTTTTACGTTAGAAGAGAAAATCTTAATAACACTCAAATACTGAGAGCAAAAATATATAAGTATATTATTTCTAAAAAATATTTATACAAGTACTTTATATATTTAAGAAAATTCTATTGGAAGTTAATATCGAATTAATATGAATATAGTTTCAAATTTTTCTAATAATTATGATGAAGATCCTGTAAGATTTTTTGATTTTGAACGTTTTAAAAACAACATAAACAAAGAAATCATATTTTTTTATGGAAATCCACCAGATACTACTATTTATGAAAAAAGTGAATTTAAGAAAATATTACTCACTCTTGAAGAGCAATACTTTGACCAAGAAGGGTTTGAAGATCCAGGAAAAACATATGTTTATGAAGACCATGTTGAGCAAATTTTAACAATTATTCCAACAAGGCTTCATAAACTTGAAAAAAGGGAGTATGTTTTTTTTCCTTTTAATAAACAATATATTCCAGGAGATGCAGAAAAAGAGTTTGATATTTGTTACACAGGGTTTGCAAATGTAAGTTTTATGCACGAGTTTCTTAAAATAATTTCAAACTATAAGTATGCATTTGTAAGTTTTAAGGAAAATATAACAATTAAAAACTATATATCTGATCCTAAAAAATACCTAAGGAAAAAATTAAATCCTGGGAAATACGATTTTCCAAATATTCTTGTAAATTATCCCAATCTTACTTATATTCAAAAACTCGAAATAGTGTCTAAAAGTAAAATCTCTCTTGTACATAATCTTTTAAATAACGGAATGCCTCAGCTTAAAAGTCGCACATTTGAAGCTGCTTTTTGTAAAAGTCTTATGTTAGTTTACGAAGATAATCACAATATTGTTAAAGATTGGTTTGAAGAGGATTTACATTTTATTACTTTTAAAAATTCAATCGACTTAAAGGAAAAAATTGAGTATATAATTTCAAATTATAATAACTTTCAGGATATTGTAAATGACGCATATGAACATGCTTTAGAAAACTACACAGTTGAGAGATTTGTAAATAAGTATTTAAAGTAACAATATATAATTATCTTATGAAATCATTAGTACTTGGAGCAGGCGGGTTTATTGGTAACCATATGGTAAATAAATTAAAGTCTGAAAATTATTATGTTGTTGCAGTAGATTTAAAACGTCCAGAATTTAGCGAGACCATGGCTGATGAATTTTATGAGTTAGATCTCACAGTAGATTCCAATGTTTATTCTCTTTTTGGCGAAAATAATTTTGAAGAAATTTACCAGTATGCAGCAGATATGGGTGGAGCTGGCTATATATTTACTGGTGATAATGATGCTGATGTTATGTACAATTCTGCCAAGATTAATTTGAATGTTTTAAATGCAATAAATAAATTTCAGGAACCAAAAAATACAAAAATTTTTTACTCTAGTTCAGCATGTATCTATCCTGAAGAAATTCAAATGGACAATAAAGACATAAGTTTAAAAGAACATTTTGCTTATCCAGCTAATCCTGATTCAGAATATGGATGGGAAAAACTATTTTCTGAAAGATTGTTTTTAAGTTTTCATAAAAACTATGGCCTAAATGTTAAGGTAGCACGGTTTCATAATATATACGGACCATTAGGAACGTGGACTGGTGGTAAAGAAAAAGCACCTGCTGCTATTTGTCGAAAAGTTTCTGAAGCAAGCTCAGCTAATAATTTTGAAGTAGAAATATGGGGAGACGGGTTACAAACAAGATCTTTTTTATATATAGATGATTGTATTGAAGCTACAAGAAGATTTATGAATTCAGATTTTAATGGGCCAATAAATATTGGTTCAGAAGAAATGGTTTCTATTAACGACTTGGCTCAAATGGTAGCTGAAATATCAGGCAAGGATATTACCTTGAAACATATAGACGGTCCATTAGGTGTAAGGGGAAGAAATTCTAACAATGATTTAATAAGGAAAACCTTACAATGGGATTATCAGTTCACTTTAAAAGAAGGAATAACTCAGACTTATAACTGGATTGATGAACAGGTAGGTCTTCTTAAAAATTAAAAAGCTTTTAAATATTTCTTGTAAGCTTTACTTACTTGGTCCGGTAACTTATATTCAGATTTCAAAAAATTGTAAGTATTTCTATATCCAATAATTTCTTTTTCAAGATTAAGCACTAAATCTTGAATGTTTCTTTTTTGATAAACTGAAGCTCTATTATAAATTAAAGACCTAGGAAATTTCTTTTGGAGAATGTATCCTCCCCAAATATCATCCATTCTTCCTACATGAGGAAGTACCATGTAATAAGGTATAACATCTCTATGAAAAAAAGTATTTTGGCTATTAAATGGGGAAACTTGGTAACTTCCAAAAGGTTTTTTGAAACTAAATTTTACTTCTGGCTTTTTACTCAACCTACAAATAGCATCAATATCAGGATCTCCATTCCAAAAATCTGCTTGTATTAAGACATTAAATTTTCTTTTTCCTAGTTTCTTAATTTTATTTTTTGAAAGTAGTAAATCAATAGGATAGCCTCTATGCCATAAATCATCGTGTTCAGTAACACTCAAGGGGTCAAAAATTCCATTTGAAGAATGATATGTATTTATGTCAATTTCTTGACCGATATATAAGTCTTTGCCCCAGTCTTTGTATGGTATGTTGTCATCATCAACAGAAGCAACAACATCTGCACCTTCTTTATAAGCAAATAAAAAACCCATGTTTCTTCGTTGTATTGAATTCCACCCGATTTCATCACTTAGTTCTTTATTAATTTTTTCTTGTTCTTTAGGTGTTAAGTAAATACAGTTTATTTTTTTATACTCAGATGCTGGTGTTTTTTTGTCACCCACCACAACTAAAGTCCAATCTTTTTTCTTAGAAAATTTAATAGTTGCTTCAGTGGGTTCTTGAATTGTTGTTGTAACTATAAATTTGTTCATGGTTATATCATAGTTGTAAAGATTATTTTCTCATTCTTTTTAATTAATTGTAAAATTTTTTTTTGGC
>Ga0163109_10001072_pt1 | contig 21648 bp, 15 predicted proteins | sample CRUFie1St13metaG_FD_108704 | JGI IMG/M metagenome (GOLD analysis project Ga0163109, IMG submission 108704) | Marine microbial communities from the Costa Rica Dome - CRUD Field 142mm St13 metaG | ecosystem: Environmental > Aquatic > Marine > Oceanic > Photic zone | place: Costa Rica: the Eastern... | reverse complement strand
TTAATCTAATTTTTTTTGAATTAAACTTTGAAAAGAGCTGTTGATTATATTTGTTATTTTTTATAATCAATTTATATGGAATATTGAAAATTTCATTTTTCGAATTTAAAACATTTTCTAAATTAATTGAATCGTAATAAAATTGTCCTTTTTTAATTTTATTCAAAAATAAAGTCTCTCCATCATGACTTTTAAAAAAAATATTACTTTTTTTAAACACAATCTTATTGTCATTTGGTTCAGTTTTTAAAAGATTTTGAAAAAAAACAAGGTCATCTTTAGTTATTGCAAAATCTGCTTCATTTAATTTGAAATCTTTAATTTCGATCTTATCGAATGAAAAAAAACTTTTTATACCTATAAAAACATCAAAATTATTTACTAATCCAATTACTTTTTCATTTCTAAGTATTGAGAGATTTTTAGTAACAAAGTGTGGCTTAGGTAATAAACCATATCTAATTTTTTCATTAAATCTTATTTCGATATTATATTTTTTTTGGATATGATTCTTGATTTTAGCTTTAATTAAGTTTTTATCATATACTGTGGGTATTAAAAAATAACCTAGTGTCAAAATAACAACTGCTGCTGATCCAAAAAAAACTCTATTATTCTTGATAAATTCACCTTTTTTAAAATTTTTTTTAATTAATTTTAAATTTGTGAAATAGCTTTCTAATGAACTATTAATGTTTAAAATTAGATTCTTAACTTTTTTTTCGAATAATTTATGTTTACTCATATACAATTGGTCAACTTATAGTTAAATATTTCAAATGGTAAACTCTGATTATTTAAAAAATCTAAATAATGCACAAAAAGAGGCTGTTATGCACCTGGATGGGCCATTGCTTATAGTCGCTGGTGCTGGGTCAGGTAAAACTAAGGTTCTTACCTCAAGGATAGCTAATATTATTAAAACTCAAAAAGCATTCCCTAATCAAATACTTGCAGTAACTTTCACTAACAAAGCGGCAAAAGAAATGGAAAATAGAGTAAGTAAGATTCTTGGATCTGGTGCAGTCGGACTACCTTGGTTAGGAACTTTTCATTCAATTTGTGCTAAACTTTTAAGAAAACATGCATCAGCCGTAAATCTTAATTCAAATTTTACAATAATGGATACAGACGATCAAATGAGATTGGTAAAAAACATTTGTAAAGCAGAAAATATTGATGTTAAACAAATTGCACCAAGATACATACTGGCAATTATTGATAGATGGAAAAATAAAGGGTATTACCCGAATGAAGTAATAATAAACAATAAAGATGTATATGAAAAAATTATACTTCCAATTTATAAAATTTATCAACAAAAACTACAGGAGTTAAATTCTTGTGACTTTGGTGATTTAATTTTGCATTCTTTAAAAATATTAGAAAAAAATTCTGATATTAGAGATATTTATTCTAAAAATTTTAAATATATTTTAGTTGATGAGTATCAAGATACTAATTTTGTACAAAGTAAATGGTTAAGATTGCTGTCAGAAAAAAATAAAAATATTTGTTGTGTTGGAGATGATGATCAATCAATTTATAGTTGGAGAGGTGCAGAAATTAAAAATTTTCTAGAATTTGATCAAGTTTATGAAAATACAAAAATTATAAGACTCGAAAAAAACTATAGATCTACAAAAAATATTCTTGCAGTTGCATCTAATCTTATTTCAAAAAATCAAAATAGATTAGGCAAAACTTTAGAGACAACTCTGGAAGAAGGTGAATTGGTAAAATTAAATTGTTTCAAAAATGGAAAAGACGAGGCTATTGGTATATCTGATGAGATAGAAAACATAAAAAAGGACTTTGGTTTAAATAACATTTCAATACTTGTTAGAGCAATTTTTCAAACTCGAGAATTTGAAGAACGTTTTTTAAAAATAGGTTTACCTTACAGAATTTTAGGTGGAATAAAATTTTATGAAAGAGCAGAAATAAAGGATTGTATTGCATATCTTAGATTAATTTATCAAGAAAAAGATGATATTGCTTTCGAAAGAATAGTAAACATTCCAAAGAGGTCTGTTGGTGAGAGCACATTAAAATCTATTCATGAATTTTCAAAAGAGAAATCTTTATGTTTAGAATTATCATCCAAGAGAATGATTAATGAAAATTTAATTAAACCTAAAGCAAAGATAGGTTTATTCTCTTTTTTAAACTTAATAGATAAGTGGAGAAATGATTTAAAATTCAAAAAAATGAATCATGTTAAATTACTTCAACTTGTTTTAGATGAGTCTGGATATTCGGCACTTCTTAAAAACAAAAAAGATACTGATAATGAAAATAGATTAGAAAATATAAAAGAACTTTTGAGTGCGATGAAAGAATTTGATAACTTAGAAAGTTTTTTAGAACATGTTGCTTTAGCAACTTCAATTGACCAGGAGTGGGAAGGTGAAAAAGTTAACATGATGACAATGCATGCAGCAAAAGGTTTGGAATTTGATGTAGTATTTTTACCTGGTTGGGAAGAAGGTCTTTTTCCTCATCAAAAGTCTATTGAGGAAAAAGGTCAAAATGGATTAGAAGAAGAAAGAAGACTTGCATACGTAGGAATTACTAGAGCAAAAAAAAATGCAATAATATCTTTTTCTATGAATCGTTTTTATCAAGGTGATTGGATAGATAGTATGGCTTCACGATTTATAGATGAACTACCTGAAGAATTTATTGAGAAAAATTCTTTCTTTGATGAAAATAATGATCAGCATGATGATTTTGAATTTAATCAAGATTTTGACGATAATGATGATTACAGAAGCCCAGGATGGATAAGGTACCAGAAAAGACTTAAATGATAAATAAATATATTTTAAAGTTAAGAACATTAAATAAATTACATAAAATAGATGGATACATTATTCCAAAAAATGACGCTTACTTTTCTGAGTTCTCATATCCTGATAGACTAAAAAAAATCTCAAATTTTACAGGCTCAGCTGGGTATGCAATAATATTGAAAAAGAAAAATTATTTATTTGTTGATGGTAGATACACAATTCAGGCAAAAATAGAGTCAGGTAAAAATTTTACAGTTATACAAATACCAAATAAATCACCACAGGAAATTTTTAAAAGAAAAATAAGAAAAATTACTCTAGGATTTGATCCACAATTGTTTACATCTTTCTCACTAAAAAAAAAATTTGGAAACTTAGTTTCTTTAAAACCAATTAAAGAAAACCTTATTGATAAATTATTTCGAGAAGACAAAAATATATCCGTCAACAAATTCTATGCTTTAAATCCTAGAATTACAGGAGAATCATTTAAATCAAAAATAAATAGGTTGATAATAGAGTTATCTTCAAAGAAGATAGACAACATCTTCATTAGCGCGCCAGAAAATGTGGCATGGCTATTAAATATTAGAGGTAAAGATAATCCATTTAGCCCTATCCCAAATTGTAAATTAATTTTGACTAAAAATAAAAAATTATATTTTTTTTCATGTCCAAAAAAAATATCAAGAATTAAGAATAATTTAGATTATAAAAATCTTGAATATTGCACTTATGATAAATTTATAAAAATTATAAAGAGCTTAAAAGGAAATAATTTTTGTATAGATAAACTTACTTGCTCAATATTTAATGAAAAAATAATTAAATCAAAATTTAGAATTAGTCTTCGAGATGACCCATGTTATTTACTAAAATCAATCAAAAATCAATCAGAATTAAAGAATATGATTTCAGCTCATATAAAAGATGGAGCTGCGTTAACAAAATTTATTTATTGGATTAAAAATTTAAATAAAAAAAAAATCACTGAAATTGATGCTCAAAAAAAGCTTGAAAGTTTTAGAAAATTGAGCGGTGACTATTTATTTCCAAGCTTTAATACTATTGCTGGAACTGGAGCAAACGGTGCAATTGTACATTACAGGGCTCAAATAAAAACTACGAAAGAAATAAAAAAAAATCATATCTTTCTATGTGACTCAGGAGGTCAATACAAATATGGTACCACAGATGTAACTAGAACAATTTGTTTTAGCAAACCACCTAAAAGTATACAAAATATTTTTACTAAAGTACTTAAAGGACATATTGCTGTTGCTACAACAGACTTAAAAAAAAACTTCAATGGGAAATTAATTGACTATCAAGCAAGAAAGTTTTTAAAAAAAAGTTTACTTGATTATGAACATGGCACAGGTCATGGAGTAGGTTTTTTTTCAAATGTGCATGAGGGCCCCCAATCAATTTCAAAGTATAATAATATCAAGATTAGAGAAGGAATGATATTAAGCAACGAACCTGGTTATTATAAAAAAGGTCACTTTGGAATAAGAATCGAAAATCTTCTTTATGTAAAAAAATTAAAAAAAAGATTATTTTTTGAAAATCTCACTTTAGCGCCTATAGATAAAGAATTAATTAATTTTTGTGATTTAAGTAAAAAAGAAAAAAATTACCTTTTTAACTATCATTTGAATATTTACTCAAAATTGTCAAAATATTTAAATAAAAATGAAAAAAAATGGCTAGCTACTTTTATTTAACATTTTTAGCCACTCACTCTGGTTTAAAATTTTAACATTCAAAACTTTTGCCTCATCAACTTTTCTTTTAGTTGCTTTTTCGCCAACTATTAAATAATTCAGTTTTTTAGATACGTTACTAATTATTGAACCTGAGTTTTGTTCGATTAAAGATTTTGCTTCAGCTCTACTCATACCTTTTAACTTACCAGTTATCATAAATGTTTTATTGTCTAATGATCCACCTTTCTTAAAGATAGTTGCTTCCTTGACATATAATATTTTACACAATTCATTTAAAACTTTTTGATTAGTTTTGTTATTAAAAAAATTTTTAATTGAATTAATTTGGGTTTCTCCTATCCCATCTATATTTAATAATTCATTGATATTATTTTTTTTATCTAAAGATAAAAAATTTTTTATATTCTTTAAATTTTTTGCTATCAACTTTGCGTTTTCAAGACCGATATGTCTTATTCCTATCGCATAGATAAATCTTTCAAACGAAATAGATTTACGTAAATCTACTGAATATTTCAAATTTGCAACTGATTGTCTTCCCCAGCCCTCAATGTTCTCAATTTTTTTGTAATCTAAATTAAATATATCTTGTGGATATTTGATTAGTCCTAAATTCCAAAAATTTTCAACAATTTTTTTTCCAAACCCCTCTATATTAAAAGCCTCTTTTGATACAAAATGTTTAATTTTTTCAATAGATATTTTTTCACATTCATATCCCTCACTTGAGCATCTCCGAACTGCATCATTTTTTTTTGTAATTAAATTATATTCTTTGAAAGTATTAGATCCACATGATGGACACTTTTTTGGAAAAATAAATTTTTTTGAATTTTGATTTCTTTTTTTTAAATCGACAGAAACTACATGTGGAATTACATCCCCTGCTCTTTCTATAATTACTTTATCTCCTACTCTTATATCTTTTCTTAAAATTTCCTCTTCATTATGAAGAGTTGCGTTAGAAACTATTACTCCTCCAATATTGATTGGTTTTATTTTGGCTACTGGTGTGAGTGCCCCTGTTCTACCTACTTGGATTTCAATATTAATTATTTCAGAAATTCCACTGTTGGCTGAAAATTTATGAGCGACAGCCCAACGAGGTGCGTTCGCAACATTACCTAATCTTTTTTGTAATCTAAAATCATTTACTTTATAAACAATGCCATCAATATCAAAATCTAAATCACCTCTTTTTTTACTAATGACATTATAATTATTCATTAAGTTTTTTACACCAGATATAACTTTATTGGATGGATTAACTTTAAATCCCCATTCATCTAGTTTATTCAGAAATTCAGATTGACTGGATAAATTTAAATTTTTTTCTAATCCAAAACTGTAAGCAATAAATTTCAATGGAATTTTTTTTGTTTCTTCGGGATTTTTTTGTCTTAAAGAACCAGATGCTGCATTTCTTGGATTAGCAAATTTATTAGTAAGTTTTTTGAAATCGCTATTTTGTATAAATACCTCACCTCTAATATCTATTTCATCAGGAAAGTTTTTATCTCTTATAACTTTAGGTATATCATTGATAGTTCTTAAATTCTCTGTAATATCTTCTCCTTCTTTACCATCACCTCTTGATAACCCCATTAAAAATTTTCCATTTTTATAAATTAAAGAAGCTGAAATACCATCAATTTTGGGTTCAGCACTAAATTCAATATTAAAGTTTTCTTTTATATCTAAATAATTAATAATTTTCTTCTCAAAATTTATTAAATCATCTTCACTAAATGCATTTGATAGAGAAAGCATTGGAACTTGATGAGATACTTTTCTAAAGTTTTTTGATGGTTTAAAACCAACAATTTTTGCAGGAGATAGATCACTTTTTAAAAATTTATATTTTTTTTCAAGAGTTAAAATTTCTTTTTTAAGTAAATCATATTCAGAGTCATCTACAAGAGGTTTACTATGATCATAATAATGTTCGTTAAATTTATCTAATTCTTGAATTTTTTTTAAATAAAGATTTTCAATTTTTTTTTTTTCCATTCTACTCAAAAAGAGATTTAATTTTTTTATATACTGAATTATCTTTTTGTTTAATTTTTTTTCTATTTATTTTATATGATTTGTTAAATAAACTATACGAGTTTTCATACCACTTAGAAGATTGGTAATTGTACCCTAGAACTTGAGCATATTTTTCTGCTTCTTTCTCTAGTCCTAGAATATAATGAACTTCTACAAGTCTATGCAGTGCCTCTTGTGCATAAATTGTTGTGTCATAATCGTCTATTACTGTTCTAAATCTATTAATTGCAGGAATCCACTTTTTTTTTTCAAAATAATATCTACCAATATACATTTCCTTTGAGGCAAGAATATCATCAATTAAATCTAATTTAAATTGTGCATCTAGAGAATACTCTGTGTTTGGAAATCTTTTTTGAACAATCTTAAAATTTTCTTTAGCATTTATAATAGATTGTAAATCTTTTGTTTCATCTACAATTTGTTCATAATAACAAATAGCTAATAAATAATAAGCATAATCTATATTTTTGTTTAAGGGATACTTAATTATGAATCTTTTTAGTTCTGCAATAGCATCTCCATAATAGTCCAAAATATAATAAGAGTAAGCTGCCATTAATGCTGATTTGGGGGCCCATTGAGATTGAGGATATAAAAGCTCTGCTTCATTAAATTTTTTTGCTGCATATAAAACATCTCTTACCTCTAAAGACTCCATTCCTTCTTCATATGCTTCTAGCACTTGCAATTCTAAACTTTTTTCTTTTATAACTGAAACTTTTTTATTTTCTTTTGAACATGAAATAAAAAATAATAAGTAGAATAATATTAAAATAATCTTTAATTTTAGCATATATGATTTATATATATTTAAGGCTAAATTTTAAAGATGAATCTAATTTAAGCTATAGAACGAAGTAAGCTTTTATTGATAATTGTGTGCGGCAAACTTCTTTCCCTAATTTCAGTAATAGAAAAGTTATCTTTATCTTTAAAAACTTTTCTTAGTAATTGATTTGTCAGATAATGGCCTCCCTGAGAACAAGTGACATTTGCAATCATTCTATATCCACACGTATATAGGTCACCAATGCAATCTAATATTTTATGATTTACAAATTCTTTTGAATTTCTTAGTCCCTCATCATTCAGAATCTCATCATTTTTTACAACAATTGCATTTTCTAAACTTCCACCTTTAGCTAAGCCAATATTTTTAATTTTTTCGATATCCTCATACAAACAAAATGTTCTTGAGTTAAAAATATTATCTAAATTATCTTGGTAAATATTTACTTTATTTCTTTGATTTCCAATTAATGAATTTTCATACTTAAGCTCAAAATCAATATCTAAACTTAATTTTGATGGTTCAATTGAGATGCTTCTTTTACCATCATTATATTCTACTTTTTTATTTATTTTAATTATTTTAATAGGAGCTTCACTCATCTTAAAACCTGAATCAATTATTTTTTCAATAAATACTCTTGCAGAGCCATCTAAAATTGGCACTTCATCGTTATCTATTTCGATTAAAGCGTTATCAATACCTAGACCAAATAATGCTCCCATTAAATGCTCTATAGTAGAAATCTTCACACCAAATTCATTTGAAATCGTTGTATTAAGAGATGTGTCACAAACATTTTCAAAATTTGGAAAAATAATATTATTATCTATTAAATCTACTCTTTTAAAAACAATGCCACTGTTTGGCTCTGATGGTTTAATAGTTACTTTTGCAATTTTTCCATTATGCAAACCTACTCCACTGAAATTTACAATTTTATTTATAGTTTTTTGAGTTAATAACGACACGGGAACCTTTTAATACCCCCTTAAAAAAAACTAAAAACAACTAATATTACTGTAAAATACAATTAGCTAAAAAAATCAAAAAATTTCTCAAAAAAACCCTTTTTTTGGTTCATTTTACTAACTAATTTAACCTCATTTTGATCACACCCATTAATCATTCTATGGGACATTGTAATTATATCAATTTTCTCATTATTAAAAAAATTCTGCATATATTTAACACTTAAGATTTTTTTAATAGATATTTGATATTTTTCAAAAACTTCCTCTAAATTTCTTATATCATTTTGAGGTAAACAGATAAATCTCACATCTAAAGCAAGATTGTTATATATTCTATCCTTTGGAAAATAAGAGAAATTTTTTTTATCAACATGATAATTGTCTATAAGCATATGAATAATTTGTTTTCCATGAATAGTTTTTCTACATTGATTTCTTGCATCATTTAACAAATAAGTCAAAATCTCTTCAGAAATTTTCTGATTATAGTTTCTATTATTAACAGATACGTTTACAGTAAAAAAATGTTCTGATTCGAAAACTAAATAAATTGATTTGATAAAGTTCTTTATTTTTTTTTCTATACTCAAAATATTTTCATCAAGAAATTTAGTTAATTCAGATTCACTTGTATCTATAACATTTTTATTTAGAGACTTTTCTTTTTGAAACAAAATCTTATTATCAATTTTATCATTAATTGATAACATCAATTTTGATGGGGTTATTAATAAGTAGGTAATAAAATTTGTATCATTTTCCATTTATAATTACCTGATTTCTTTGACGTAAATCTAAGATTTTAATATTATTAAGTTCGTTGTTACTTAATATTTTGAGGGATAAATTTAGTAAATTTTCTAAATCATTTTTTGGTAATTTAATCAATATCCCAGAATTTGTTTCAATATCCCATCTTCCTGATTTAAAAAAATATAGATTATTAATTATTGATAATTGAAATTCAGAATTTTTAATTGAATTAAAAAGTTTAAAAAATTCTTTTTTATCAAATTTACCAAAAATGTTAGGTAATTCTTTTTGTTGTGTATCTGAACTAATCAAATTACCATTAGATCCTAAAAAAAATATTTTTCCATTATCATGAACTTTTGCTAAAAATTTTGTTTTATTAATCTTAATTTCTATAGAAGATGGGTATCTTTTTAAAATTGTAAAGCTTTCGATCATCTCATTGGATTTTAATTTTTTTTGAATTTCTGATTTTTCAAGAAAAAAAATATCTTTAAATTTCAGGAAACTTAAATTTTCTAATATTTCCATATTTTCAATTTCATCCAAACCGGAAATATTAATTTGGTTAATTTTATTAAATTTTAAATTTGATAAATTTTTGTTGTTAAGTGTTCCAAATAAAATAAAAAAAATAATATAAATGAAAATTTTTTTATTTATTCCTATAGGCATCTTTTAAAATTAATTCAATTAATTTAATGAAACTTATTCCTTTATAAGCAGCAATTTCGGGCACTAAAGAAAGCTTTGTCATACCCGGCTGTGTATTAATCTCTAATAGATAAAATTTATCATTAAAAAACTTAAAATCTGATCTTGTAACACCATTACATCTTAGTAATCTATGGACTTTTGATGCAATGTTCATTAACTCACTGTATTTTTTTTTTGATAAATCGACTGGAATAATATGTTCAGTTTTCGCTTTAGGATTATACTTAGCTTGAAAGTCATAAAATTTTCTCCTTGGTTTTAATTCTATTGCTCCAAGTTTTCTTGAACCAATTATTGCTGCTTGAATCTCTCTTCCAGGTATAAATTCTTCAATTAAGATATCTTTATATTCTCTTAATAAATTTAGTTTTTTTATAATATTTGACTTATTACAAATAAATACGTTTACGCTTGAGCCTTCATTAATTGGTTTTATAACCACAGGAAATTTTATTTTTTTTTCAATATATCTTATTAGATTTGCATTTGATTTGTTAAAAGAATATTTGAAATATTTAGGAGTTAATATCTTATTTTTGTTAAATATTTTTTTTGAAATTTCTTTATCCATAGCAAGAGCTGAAGAAATTACTCCAGAATGTGTATATGGAATATTCGTGTTTTCTAAAATTGTTTGTATATAACCATCTTCACCAAATTGACCATGTAATGCGTTAAAGATAATTTGTGGCTTAAAAGATTCAATTGTCTTTAATAATTGAAAATCTGGTTCAGAAATTTTTACATTATATCCGTTTTTTTTTAATTCAACTGCTACCTGTTTCCCAGTGTCTAAACTAACAACTCTCTCTTTTGAGATTCCTCCTGAAATAATTAATATTCTTTTTTTCAAATTACTCCAATATCTTAATTTCTTTTTCTAAATTGATGCCAGTATTTTCTAAAACTTTACTAGAAACATAATCTATCAACTTTTTCATATCATTAAACTTTGCATTTCCTTTATTCACAAAAAAATTATAATGTTTATCAGAAATACATGCGTCTCCAAAATTCTTATCTAATGGAACTGACTCTTTTATAAGTTCCCAAACTTTTTTTTCAGTTTGAGATATGGGATTTTTAAAGGTACTCCCACTTGTTTTTATTTTAGTTGGTTGTGTTTTTTCCTTCTTAAGTTTTAGTTCATCAATTAAATTCTTAATAGCCTCTTTATCTCCCTTTACCCCTTTAAAAGAAGCACTTAAAAAAATTAAATCATCCTGTAAGTTTGTTTTTCTATATTCAAATTTTATCTTATCTGCAGGTAAAGTTATTACATTACCAAGTGGGTCAACCGCTTGAATAGATAGCAATATGTCTTTGAATTCTTTTCCAAAACAACCAGCATTCATTCTTATTCCACCTCCTATTGTTCCAGGAATACAAGATAAAAATTCAAATCCAGTTAAATTATTGTCTAATGCAAAATTAGATAAAGTTTTATCTAAAACAGCACTGCCTGCGATTATTATGTCATCTCCCATTAAAGAGATATTATTAAAGTTCCTACTAAGTTTTATAACTACACCATCGAATAATTCATCAGTAATTAAAGTATTTGATCCAGCTCCAAGAATAAATATTCTTTCTTTTCCTTTGAGTTTTTTTATAAAATTTATTAACTCTTTTAAATTTTCAGCTTTAAAAAAAACTTTTGTTTTGCCTCCAATATTAAACCAATTTTTTTTCTTAAGATTGTGCTCAAAACTTACATTGTCACCAAATTCTATTAATAAATCTTTTAGTTCTTTAATTTCCATTACATTAATTTTGGAAGTTCTCTCATCCAATTAGAAATAGATCCTGCGCCCATTCCAATTACAATTTTTTTTCCATAAATATTTTTCTTTAAAAATTTTGCTAGTTGAAACTTATCTTTTACCATAAAAAGCTTTACTTTAGAGTTTTCTATAATTTGTTTAGCAAATTTATTATAATCAAAACCCAATTTAATTTTTTCTCCAGCAGTATAAATTGGGCACAATATAACTGTATCAGCATTTTTAAACGCTGAAGAGAATTCTTCCTTAAGGTCTTTTAACCTTGAGATACGATGGGGTTGAAAAATACAAACCTTACCATAACCTTTATAAACTTTACTAACTCCATCTAAGACCATTTTTATCTCTGTAGGGTGATATGCATAGTCATCAAAAAAATCTATGTTATTATGAGAAAATATTTTATTAAATCTACGCTGTACACCTTTAAATTTTAACAATCCCTCTTTTATATTTTTTACAGATATTCCCACTGTTAGCGCAACTGCTGCAGCTGCAACTGAATTTCTTACATTGTGAAGGCCTAATAAAGGAATCTTAATATTCTTGATTTTTTGTTTTTTTTTATTTGGTACGTTTACAAGTAAGTCAAATTCAGTGAATTCTTTCTTAGGATTTATATTTTTTATTAAAAAATTTGATTTTAAATTCACTCCATATGTATAAAAGTTTTTATTTTTAAAAGTTTTGATTAATTCATTATTTATCTTATCATCTAAACATATAAATGATTTTCCAAATGACGGAACTTTTCCAATAAATTCAATAAAATATTTCTTAATATCATCTAATGATTTATAAAAGTCCATATGCTCTCTATCAATGTTTGTTATAATTGAATAAGTTGGTGGTATATGAACAAAGCTTCCATCTGACTCATCCGCCTCTAAAATAGACCAATCACTTTTTCCTAATTTCGCTGAATTTTTTATCTCATTAATTACACCGCCATTAATAATTGTTGGATCTAAATTAGTTTTTTTAAAGATAGAAGCCACGAGAGAAGTTGTTGTGGTTTTTCCATGGGAACCAACTACAACAATATTTTTCATTAAGGAAACAATATGTGCTAACATTTTTCCTCTTTTAATTATTGGTAAATTTTTTCTTTTAGCCTCAATTAATTCTGGATTATTTTTTTTTATTGCTGATGAAATTACTACAATAGTTACATTTTTAAGATTTTGTTTTTTGTGGCCTATAAAAACTTTTATTTTTTCTTTTTTTAATCTATCTATATTCTTATTTGAAGCCAAATCACTTCCTTGAACTTTAAATTCCTTTCCTTTCATGATTAGAGATAATCCGCTCATACCTATGCCACCAATACCTATAAAGTGTATAATCTCTGTTTTGGCTAATTCAATTTTCATTAATAGTACTTACAATTTTTTGATTAACATTAATCCAAGTATTTTGGTAATTTAATTTTTTTAAATTTTCTTTTTTTTGTAAAAAATCGGTTTTATTTTGTAAAATTCCTTTTAAAACTTCATCTATATTATTCTCAAGATGCTTTTGCTCAATAATCCAACAGCAATTATTTTCCAAATAAAAATTTGCGTTTTCAAATTGATGATTATCTTTTGATGATGGTAATGGAATTGCTATAAACGGTACATTTAAAAATGATAGTTCGGCTAATGTGGAGGCACCTGCTCTTGTAATGCAAATATCTGATTGTGAAACATGGTTCACAAAATTGGCGTCATAATCAAAAATAAAATTTTCAACACCGTTTTTAAGATAAAAATTTTGTATAGTAAAAATATCTTTTTGATTCGTTTGCTGAATGACTTTAATAGGAAATTTCTTTGAAAGTTTAATTATTGAATTTTTTAATTTATCATCAAAAATCGCAGCACCTTGACTTCCACCGACTATTAGTATTTTAAAAACTTCACTCTGTTTTTTTTTTTCTCTAATTTCATAAAATTCTTTTCTAATAAGAGGATTTATCTTAATTATTTTATGTTCAAAGTTTTTTGGAAAATTTTTTAATTGGTCATTGTAACAAAATATTTTTTCACATGAATTAAGAAAAAGTTTATTTACTCTTCCCAAAACTAAATTGGGTTCAAACAAAAAAATTTTTGTACTTGTAAATTTACAAGCAAGAATTAATGGTAATGACATATATCCACCAGTCGAAAAAAGATATTCAATTTTTTTTTCTTTTAATAAAAAAAAGGATTGAATTATTTGAGATAAAATAATTATTAAGTTTATCGGCAAAGTAAAAATATTACTTAATCTAGGTGTATCAATAATTTTTATAACATAAGATTCATTTCTTAAATATTTCAAACCTCTTTTATCAGTAGAAATAATTACTTCACTTGTCTCTGAAAGATGGTCATGAAGAATAGTAGCAGGTATTACATGGCCGCCTGAACCACCAGTCGAGATTAAAATTTTTTTTTTCATTTAGATAATTTTCTTTTAGTTAAATTTAAAATTATTCCTGACAAAATTGAAACACTGACTATGGAAGAACCCCCATAACTTATATATGGTAGTGTCATTCCAGTTGTCGGGAACAGTCTTATATTTACTCCAACATGAATCATGACTTGCATTAAAATTAAACTTATACAACCTACTAATATTAGTTTTGTTCTTTCATCACTTTCAAAATTTACTTTTTTAAAAACAGAATAAATAAGTATTAAAAATAAAAATAAAATTAAAATTATGGCAATAATACCGAATTCTTCAGATATAACAGATATAATGTAGTCGGTGTGGGCTTCAGGGACTCTATTTTTTAAAGTACCCTCACCAATACCCTTACCAAAAAAACTACCACTTATAATCGACTCTATAGCTTTATCTGATTGAAAATTATAGGTACCTGCATCTGGGTCAAAAAAAGATATCAATCTATTTTTTATGTAGTCAAATTTTGGGATAAAAATAATTAGATAAGAAAAAGTTATAATGAGAATAAAAGAAAAAATTAATACAAAAGAAATACTAATCCCTGAAATAAAAATTAAAATAGACCATGTTAAAACAACCAATAAAGTCTGTCCTATATCAGGTTGGATCGCTAACAATAAAACCACTACAAGAGTAATGAAAAATGAGAGTAAATATTTAAAATAAATATTGTAATATTTTTCGCTACTTAAAATAATACTAATAAAAATAATTAGAAATGGTTTTACTAATTCTATTGGTTGAAATCTAGGCAAAAAATATAAATCTATCCAACGTTTAGATCCTTTCACTTCAATACCGATGATTGGTACTAAAAATAAAAGAATTATTGAAATCAAGAAAATAATTAAGGAAATCTTTATTAATCTTTGTTGATCGACTGAAGAAAAAATAAAGATTAACCCAAATCCCAAAATTACAAATGTTAAATGTTTAAAGAAAAATGAGTAATCTTTAGTATCCAATTTATCAGATACAATTAAGGATGTGGAAACTAATGAAAAAAATAAACCAATCAAAAATAGTAAGATTATTATAGAAAATATAAACTTATCAATATTTTTCCACCATTGATAATACAAATTATATAATGAAAATTTGTCAAACATTCAGATATTTTTTAATAAGTTTATCGAAATAAAAACCTCTCTCTTCAAAATTTTTGAAATTATCAAATGATGCAGCTGATGGACTAAATAATATTGTTTTTTTAATAAACTTTTCTTTTTTTGTAAGCTTTAAAACTTTTTTAAATGCATCTTTTAAATTATTAAAATTTTCAAATTTAACTTTTCCTTTTAATTGATGATTAAAAAAATTTCTTTTTTTTCCAAAAATAAAAGCTTTGATTTTTGGATAATATTTTTTAGATAAATTAAATTTATCACCTTTTTTGTGTATACCTCCTAATAACCAATATATATTAGAACTTGTTTTTAAAATCCCGATTGATGAGGAAAAACTCGTTGATTTTGAGTCATTTATTATTGTAAATAAACTTTTTTTATAAACAATTTGTTGACGATATTTTAATCCTTTAAATTTTTTAATTGTTTCAATTAATAAATTTTTTTTTAGTTTAAGTTTTTCTGAAATTGATAAAACAAAAGATAAATTTTCCTGATTTGCCTCCGTCATAAAATATTCATTATTTAATTTAGATAAAATTTTATTAGATATATTTGTGTTAACTTTAATTATTTTACATCGTAATTTATTACCTTTTAATTTTTTTTTTATTAATGGGTCACTTTTCTTTATAAATCCGAAAGAATTCTTAGGTTGATTTTTTAATAACTTAAATTTCGCGTTTATATATCTATCTAAAGTTTTATGTCTCTCAATATGATCTGGGGCAATATTTAATATGGCTGAATATCTTGATTTAAAAATTTTACTATATTCAAGTTGATAAGAAGAAGCCTCAACAACAAAAATTGTTTGAGGCTTTATCTTTTTTGCTGATAAAATCGGATTACCAATATTTCCAACTAATCTAACATCATATTTTTGTTGCAATAAGATTTTATACAAAAGTTGGCAAGTTGTAGATTTACCATTTGTCCCTGTTACCGTTATACAATCATTCTTATAATATGAATAAAAGACATCTAGATCTGAATAAATTTTTTTTAAATTTTTTTTTAGATATTTAGCTAACTTACATTTGTTGATATCAATGCCTGGACTAATAATAATAAAATCAAAAATTGTTTGTAATATAAATTGATGACTTTTAATGTTTTTTTGTTTTTTTTGAAAGTCATCATATAAAAAAACATTATTATTTTTCTTTAAAAAATTATAAGCTGATAATCCACTTTTTCCTAAACCATAAACTAATATTTTTTTATTAAAAAAAATATTCAAGTTTCTATCCATTTATCTCAATTTTAATGTAGCTAAGCCAATCATTGCTAAAATGATTGATATAATCCAAAATCTTATTACTACAGTAGACTCTGGCCATCCCTTTTTTTCAAAATGATGGTGTATAGGTGCCATCCTAAATATTCTTTTTCCAGTTAATTTAAAAGATATTACTTGCACCATAACTGAAAAGGCCTCTAACACAAATAATCCTCCAGTAATTGCTAGCACAATTTCATGTTTTGTTATTATGCCCACAGCTCCTAATGATCCACCTAAAGATAAAGATCCTGTATCACCCATAAATATTTTTGCCGGAGGTGCATTGAACCATAAAAAACCAAGACAAGAACCAATAATTGCTCCACAGAAAATTGCAATCTCACCTGTGTTCTCGATATAAGTTATTTGTAAATATTCAGAAAAAAAAATATTACCTGTTATATAACTAATAAAAGCAAAACATGCTGCAACTAAAATTACAGGAACAGTAGCAAGACCATCTAAACCATCAGTTAAATTAACTGCATTAGATGATCCAACTATAACAAAAACTGAAAAAGGTATGAAAAACCAACCAAGATTTATCATTAAATTTTTAAAAAATGGGAAATATAAGTTTCTTAACTCTTCATACTCAATAAACCAAGTTAAAAAAACCATGCCTATGACTGCTAAGACGATTTGAGTAATTAATTTAAATTTTGAGGAAATACCAGATGAATTTCCGTTTTTAATTTTTTTAAAATCATCAAAAGCTCCAAGCAGCCCAAAAGATAAAACAATATATAAACAAAATAAAATATATATATTTTTTAAATTACCCCACATCAGAACAGAAACAAGGACTCCAATTAGAATGATGACACCACCCATAGTGGGTGTTCCTATTTTTTTAATTATATGGTCTGAAGGTCCATCATCTCTAATGGGATTTAAAATTTTTTTATTTGAAAAGAAATTTATGAATGGTCCACCAATTAATAAAACGATGATTAAAGATGTAAATACAGCTAAACCAGTTCTGGATGTAATATATTTAAAAACATTTAAAAAAGTGAAAGTATCAATGTAGTTTAATAAAAATTCATATAACATTTTAGTTACCTTGTTTTAGAATTTTGGTTATTTTATGAAGACCAGTAGCATTTGATCCTTTTATCATTAAATAATCATTATTATTTAAATCTCTATTTATCAAATCAATTATTTGTGACTTTTTAGTTAAAATTTTAGCTTTTTTATTTGTTTTCAAGCCTTTAAATGTTTCTTTAATATATTGACCATAAACATATACTTTATGGATATTAGATTGATTAATAATTTTACTAATCAATTTATGTTGTTTTGTTGCATGATTACCTAATTCAAGCATATCACCTAATATAATATATTTTTTACAATTCTCTTTTTCAATTTTATCGAAATTTTCTATAGCAGTTCTTAGTGACAATGGATTTGAATTATAGGTTTCATCAACCAAAACAATATTTTTTTTATTAATCTTAATTTTTGAAATATCACCTCTGCCTTTAGGAGATTTAAAATTTAAAAATATATTTTTATTAATTTTTGTAAGATCTTTAAAAATATTTAATACAGTAAGCGTAGCTAAAATATTATAGATATTACTTTTATTATTATTTTTGGAATAAAAATTATATAAGTTATTTTCTATTTTAATCAAAAATTTAAATCTATCATTTATTTTTTTTATCTTGATTAATCTAGTTGATAAAGGTTTCTTTTTTATACCAAAAGATAAAATCTTTAATTTTTTTTTTAAAGCTATTTTTTTATGAAAATTAAAAAACTGATCATCTCCATTTAAGATCAGTGTTCCATTTTGTCTTATATTTTTTATAATTTCTGCCTTAGCAGATGCAATACCATTTATATTCTTAAAATTTTTTGAATGTGCGTAACTAATATTTGTTATAATACCTATATCTGGCAATATTATTTTAGTTAATAAATCTATTTCACCTTTCTTGTCCATTCCAACTTCCAAAACTCCAAAATCATCATTTTGCCTAAGATTAAATAAACTTAGAGGGACTCCATATCTGTTATTATAAGATTTTGGAGAATAACTTGTTTTTGAAAATTCTTTGAGTGTTGAACCAATCATTTCTTTTAAAGTTGTTTTTCCACAACTGCCTGTAATAGCTATAATTTTAGTATCTAAATTTTTTCTATAAATCTTCGAACAATTTGTTAAGAAGTTTAAAGAATTGCTTACTTTTATTTGTTTTGAAAAAGGATATTTTTTATTTAATCTATTTACCACTGATAAGGATGCTTTTTTTTTAAAAGCCTCAGTAACAAAATTATTACCATCTACTTTTTTTCCTTGAATAGCAAAGAAAATATCATTTTTTTTAATTGTTTTTGAATTGATTGACGCATCTTTTAAAATTAAATTTTTTGAAATAAATTTATGTGATTGTTCCTCAATAATATTGAATTTTAAGTTTTTTGATAAATATTTATTTTTTATTTTGATTGAGTCTAAAATAACCTTTTTATCTGAAAAGAATAACTTTTGATTTCCGTAATCTTGAATTTTTTCATGACCTTTTCCTGCTACTAGTAACAAATCTCCAGATTTTAGATCTTTGATTGCTTTATTAATTGCACTTTTTCTATTAGGTATTTCTTCTGTACTTACTTTTTTAATTCCTTTTTTAATGTCGTTTCTAATTTTATTAGGATTTTCATATCTTGGATTATCATCTGTTAAAAAAATTTTATCAGAAAATTTTTCTGCAATTTTTCCCATTAAAGATCTTTTTTTATAGTCTCTGTTACCACCACAACCAAAAACTAAATTTATTTTATTATTAGGGAACTGTTCTTTTAAATTTAATAAAGCCAATTCAAGTGCCTCTGGGGTATGTGCATAATCTAGAATCACTTTACTATTGTTTTTTATATTTCCAATTTTTTCCAATCTCCCCTCAACAGGTTTAACTTTATGAATAATGTTAATAATTTTTTCAATTTTAAGTTTACTTTTATATGCTGCTAATATAGCCATCAAAATATTTTTAATCTGGATTTTTCCAATTAAATTTAATTTAAAATTATATTTTTTATTATTGAACTTTATTTCTAAAAATTGTTTTTCATTTTCAAATCTATGTGAAATTAATCTAATACCCTTTTTTTTATCTAAAATTAGATTTAGATTGAATTTATTTTTAGAAGAAATTTGTTTTATCTTTTTATATTCAGGTATAGTTGCATCAGTAATTACATCTCCCCTTTTTTTTACTAATTTCTTAAATAAATATAGTTTAGCGTTAAGATAATCTTTCATGGTTTTGTGATAGTCTAAATGGTCATGGGATAAGTTTGTAAATATACCCATATCAAATATTAAGCCATCTAATCTATTTTGTTTCAAACCATGACTTGACGCTTCGAGTATTACATTTTCAATTTTATTTTTTTTTAAAAATTTAAGGATAAGACTTAATTGAATTGGATCAATAGTTGTATTTGTTAAAAATTTTTTTTTATTTTTATATCTTAATCCAATTGTACCGATCGATGCCACACTCTTACGATTTAAAGTTAAGATTTGATAATAAAAGTCTGCAATTGATGATTTTCCGTTTGTACCTGTAACAGCTATAATTTTTTTTGGTTTGTCTTTTAAGATTTTATATGAAATTTTAGAAAGTAAACTTCTAACATTGGAAGTATGAATAAAAATTATGTTATTATAATTTTTAAATATTTTTTTTTCTGAAATAATTACCCTTGCACCTTGTTTTATTGCTTTTTCAATGTAATTATTTCCATCAAATTTTTTACCCTTAATTGCAAAAAAAATATTGTTTTTTTTTACTTTTGAGCTGTCAAAAGTAATCCCCGAGAAAAAAACTTTCTTGTATTTTTTATTTATTTTGGGAATGTAATCTTTTAGGTACATCTCTAATTAACATCACTGTATTTTGTGGCTAAAATAGGCCCAATTTTTTCTATAATTTGACCAGCAACTTCTACAGAAGTCCACCCAGCAGTATTATATGGTGTACCTTTATATTTGATGTTTGAACCATCTCTGTAATTATAAATATATTCTCTATTTCCTTTTGGCTCATCTAACATTACTGCTAAAACAAACTTTGGTTTTGATGTAGGAAATACAGATACGAAAGTATTTACTTTTTTTTTTGAATAACCACCTGATAAACTTTTTTGTGCAGTTCCAGTTTTTCCACCGATTTCATAACCATTTATATTAGCCAATGAGGCTGTTCCCTCTTTGGATTTTACAACCTTTCTTAAAATTGGCAGAATTTTTCTTGAAACATTTTCATCTAAAATTCTTTCCCTCTTAAATATCTTGTCAGTTTTAATTAGTGTTGGATTTACTTGATATCCTCCATTTACAATTATTGAGTATGCTTTAGCAATTTGAAGAAGTGTTGTTGTAATGCCATGTCCAAAAGACGCTGTTGCTAGAGGACATTTCCCCCAATTAAATTTAATTGGCTTTCCAGTCTCCTCAATATCAAATTTAATTTTTTCAAGAACACCAATTTTTGATAAAAATGACTTAAATTTTTCTTCTCCAATTTTTTGGCCGATTCTCACAGAACCTACATTGCCAGATCTAACTAAAATTTGCTCAGCTGTTAAGCTTGTAGGTATATTGTCATCATATTCTCTTATAGAAAAACCTGCACAAGTTAAAGATTTTGGTAAATTGAGAAATTCAGTTTCTGGTTCAAGAATTCTATCATCAAAAGCTGCTGCCAATGTAAATGTTTTAAAAACTGATCCAAACTCATATACACCCTTGGAAACTCTATTTATAAAATCTACATCCTTAATTTCTTTTCTTTCGTTAGGGTCAAAATCTGGTAAAGAAACCAAAGATACTATCTCGCCATTATCCACATTCATCAAAACTGCTGCACTACCTTTTGTATCAAAAATTTTATTAAATCGAAGAAGTTCAATTCGAGTTAAATATTGTATATCCCTATCAACACTTAATTTTATTGAATTTTGTGACAACTTTAATTTCTCATCTAAAGATTTTTCTAAACCAGATATTCCTTGATTATTATCATCTATTTGCCCGATTATGTGACTAAATAAGTTTTTTTCTGGATAAATTCTAATTAATCTTTCCTCTGGTTGTATAGATTTATCACCCAAACGCATTAATTTTTCATAATTATCTTCAGAAATTTTTTTTTCTAGATAAAAAAACTTTTT
>Ga0163109_10001071_pt1 | contig 21664 bp, 19 predicted proteins | sample CRUFie1St13metaG_FD_108704 | JGI IMG/M metagenome (GOLD analysis project Ga0163109, IMG submission 108704) | Marine microbial communities from the Costa Rica Dome - CRUD Field 142mm St13 metaG | ecosystem: Environmental > Aquatic > Marine > Oceanic > Photic zone | place: Costa Rica: the Eastern... | reverse complement strand
CTTTCAATAATAATGTTTTCTTAAAGATAAACTTTAATAAAAATTTTATTAATATGAATATATTAAAAAGATCTCGTAAGCTCAAGTTTTTTGACGGCTTTTTTACTCACGTAACCAACTTTCTGGTATAGTCTTTTCTGCCCATATAATATCATGTTTATCACAATACATTCCATAAGTTGTTTTACTGCCTTTTCTAATTTTTGTATTTGCTGATTGAAATACCATTCTTATATCTAGTTCTGGATGTTGTTTCTTAATTAGTAAATGTTTCTTACGATCTTCTAATACCCATCTACCTTTTGTTTCAACTAATATACCATTTGGTAATGTAAAGTCTATTGTATATGTATGATGTGTTTCTGGTTTGACATATTCAATAATCGTCTTTTCGTATTCAAATTTAGTTTTTGATTCTGTTAATTGATCTGCAACTTTATGTTCAAAGCCGCTTCTATAACCATGTTTAATTGCGTTCTTACGAACTTTGGATTTCGATCTCCATGCCATAACTTATTCCTCTTTTATATAAATATTAGTAGTCCCAACGAACCACGAAATTCATATCAATATCCGGACTTTTTTGTATAGGTTGTGCTAATTTAGCAGATGCTAACATCTCGGCTTTGTCATTATATAAGCCTATTGTCGTAATATAAGGTTTTAATGTACCGGAAACAAATAATCCTTTACGTAACTCGCCTGGTGGTAATGTTGTTTGATTTGCATCACAAATATCACCGTCCGTTACAGGTCTATATGTTGAAGTAGGATTCATTGTAACATTAAATTGATCTTTTGGTACACGTACTAAACATTCATTTTCATATATAGTATGAGTACCACGATATTTAACATTCCATGTGTCACCAAAAATACCTGATCCTGAATTATATTTAGGTAATGGAGAAGATGCAACTACTTGTCCGTTTTTATAAAACACATTACCTGCGACATTGGTTTGATAACATGAAGCTGATATATAATGATTGTTTCCTAAAGATGCAATACCAGTATCATTAACAGCATAATCGTACATTCTTACTTCTGCAATCATTTGTTCTACGCCATCTTGTCTTTCACTATTAGAATTACCTAATACAACATCGGATGTGTTAGAAGTAAAGTCCGGTAATGTTCCGGTTGTTCCTCCAGATCCAGTTACTCCATTTACAAAAATTTCTAATTTGGATGCAGAATTTCGAACACATACATGTTGCCAATGAGTAGGTGTCATAGAAACATTTCCTGTTGTTATACGTGTTGCTTTTTTACCGTCACATGCTATGAAATGATATTCACCAGATGTACCATCTTGTTCTCCTGCTACAATATGAAATGGAGTACGTATTGCATTATTTTCAAATTGAGCTGCAGTAGTTAATGCAGTCAAAATATCTTCTGTTGGATTATTATTTACAATACGTACTTTACGTTTGCCATCAATACTATCTAGATATGCCTCTTCTTTTACGCCCCATTTGGATAATATTGTTTGATTTCGTTCATCCAATTGCTTATGCCATAATGATATTGTCCAATCATCACAACGACCAAATCTATCAAATTTGTCATTATGTGGTATTCTGATTTGAGCACCTTTAGTAGACTCAAAATGGGCAGCTAAGCCAGAGGTAGTTGCTGAAACAGCACTACTAGAAACTTCAATACCATCTGCAATTGTTATAGTGTTATTTACTATTGCAGACTTTTTAACTTTGCTTAGTAAGTAAGTTACACCATTACCTACTGATTCTAAATTATCGCCTTGATTAAACTTACGATATAAGTCATTAAATGACATGTAAAAAAAGTTTCTACTACTTGACGCAAACTTTGATGTATTAACTGAATAATCAACTAAATTTCCATTGCCGTCGTCTGACAAATGAACATGAGTATCTCCTATAGAAGATGTTACAGTAAATGAACCTGGCTTTATTTTTTCGCCAACCTGGCCATATGGAGCTGTAAATACAGATGCTGAATACCATAAAAATCTATGTTGATCATTTATATCTAAAAAGTCTGCTGATGCTGCAGGATTGTATTGTCGATAATATTTATGATCAATGCCATTCCATATAACGTGTTGATTTGTATTATCATCTGCATTGATCGCAAATACTCGTTCTCCCACTCCTTGTCCAGTAGTTCCATCTATATGAGGAACATGTTTACGATATATTGCATTATGTCGAAAATAACCTGAAGTAGATGAAAAATTAGTAGACGATACCTTGTAATGCTTGTAAGCCTTTATCGGCCTTTGCTGATAATCATTTGCCCGAATAGGCTGAAATACTGACGGTATAATAGGCATATCATCTTACTAGTTTAGAAGTCTAATTTAACCTTTATAAGAGCTTCTCTTGTATAATTTTTCAATAATGGTTGAGATAATTTAGCAGTTGCTAACAATTCTCTTCTTTGATTATAAAGACCTACAGTTGTTATATATACTTGTGGATCATTTGTAAATGTATTAAAATATAATTCTCCTAACGAACCTGTTACAAATGACGGATTGTTTGAATAATTATATTCTGCATTCTTAACTCTAACAAAATAATATGTTGATTTTACTTGTTCTGAAGATCTTGCTTGAATACCTCCATTCATACCTGCCGGTGTTAATGCATCTGAAGCATTTAATGATGTAAATAATTTTACTGCATTATCTCCTTGAACTCCGGAACCTGTAACACTATTAAAATTAACACCTCCATTAGATATATCTTTATTTAGTTGTTCACCATTTAATATTGCAACACCATGTTGTGGATATAATAATCCATAATATACTGGCGATGATGAATTATGTATAGACGTTCCTTCATCAATTGATCCAGAAATTAGATTATATACTAATCCTCCTTCTGCTATACTTCCACCACTAGCTAAAGATGAATCATCAATAATTTGAATAAATTGTCCTGTTCCAGATACTTTTACATTTGAACCTGTATGAGCGGCATTTGGAACTAAAGCAGCATTAATACCACCTCCAGCTGAACCTGATAATTGTGCTAATGTTAATTCGAAGTTACCTGGATCTAATTTTTCTCTTATTCTAGCTCTGTTAAAGTTTAATACATATATTTCATTAGTATCTGTACCGTTGATTGTGAATTTTTTATCATTAGGAGCTAACAATAATTGTGCATATTGTTTATAAATTGCTCTAGATGGTGTATCATTATTAAGGTTACCTGTCAAATCTTTCGAACCAGATCCATTAAAATGTCCATATGCCATAGAAAGTTCTGAATTGGCATTTGTATTAGATGCAGGATCACCAGTTGAAAATATTTCTTGGAAATATGTTTTTTGAGTAGCAGTTAAATTTGAAGAAGTAAACATTGTTGTTAAACTACCAGTGTTTCCAAAAAACAATCCTCTTGTTACAGTTTCAATATTGTTAGGCAATACATCGTCTGTTGGGTCGAATGTTGTAAATATACGTCCTAATCTTTGACGTGCTTTTGCTTGTTCTCGTTCTCTAATGATCTGATTAGCTAATGATCTAGCTAAACTCTCAACTTGAGATGTTGCAGAAACCGGACGTCTTCTTCTAAATGCTACCGGCCCTCTTCTACTAATTGCTCTATTGTATATTGCCATTTTTATTTCCCTTTATTATCCTTATGATTGGAGTTGCGCATTTGCTGCAGTTGCAATTTCAACTTTCTTAACTGTCAATGTAACAGATGCTCTACCACCAGTTTCATTACCAATAAATAATATTGTAATTTGTTTATCAGCATTTAATAATTCTTTTGCAGTTATTTCAAATTGTGTTCCTGAAACTGTAATAGATTGTGCTGCTTCAGAATCTCCTATAAACTGCGGAACTGATGCAGCTGAATTTCTTGCTCCTCTTGTTGCAACAATGTCAGCACAATCAGAATCTGATAATATTGCAGTATATCCAAATCTTCTATTACCTCCACCAAAATTAACTGTTGAAGGAGTAATTATTGTACTTTCATTTGCATTCAATTCTATTGTAGATTGTGCAACTCTAACTACTGGAATACGTGCAGTTCCTTTTGGTAATGTTACCAATTTATATTTTAACATCTGTGTTTCATCTGCCAATGCTTCTACAACCGGCATGTTTTCAATCGCCGCTCCATAAAATGCAGTTCCTAGCGGATGCTCTGGATTATATAAATCATAATCTACTTCATCATCTGCTAATGCAAATTGTGTTATTTTAAATTCATCTCTACCCCTAGCTAAAAGTTCTCTACCTTTTTTAGTAAGAATAGCATCTACTGTTATTGTTGAGTTATTTAAGTATCCCATTGTTATTCCCTATCTTTTTAATAAATATGCTTATGCATAAGTTTATCTAACTTCTAAATTACCTGGATTTGCATCCGATGGCTGATTATTAAATATTAGTGTATTTGGATTAGTTTCAAATATTTCGACCACCGGTCTATTATTAATTGCAGCAATACTAGTCGGAAGATTTATCCCAGGTCCTACTAATCTACAACCTTCATATTTTTGATTCTCTGTTTGTTGAATAAAATCATCCATATAACCGGTGTCATCTAAACTTCTAGAATAGTTAAATTTACTTGGGATGCCACCTCCTAAAGATCTGCTAATTGCAGTTAATCTATTTCTAACAACTTTATTAAGTCCGGCGCTACCAGAATAATGTAACGTATCTAGTTTAAATATTGTACTAATTCTTTGTTGTAATATTATACTACCTGTTGGTGATGTTGTTAAGTCCGGTAACGAAGATGTAATTTCCATTGGTAAATTTAATGCTGCTGCTGCATTTGGAGCAACTTGGTATGGAAATATTTTATAAACATGTTTGTATACTGTTCCACTATATGGATCACCGCCTGGCAATACACTTGCGTTTGCTAAATAATTACCAGAATCACTATATCCGCCACTACCTACATGATATACTGTTTCACTATTCGTCACTCTTATTGGAGAATCTATACTAGCAGATAATGGTAAAGTATCTGCAGAAACTTCTTTAACCGGAGGATTAATTGTTACTTGATATTGTGGATTTGTTACTATTGGACGTTTGGTCAATCTAACTTTAGCTCTTTCTAAAGCATGTGGTTCAACTAATATACCCATTGCTTCATCAACACGTTCCGGTAACAATTGTTTTATCTGATTAAATAATGCATAATCAAACTGACTAAACACTCTTAAATAAGCGTTTATATCATTTTTATCAGAATACTTTTTCCAATACTCTTTTGAAAAACTAGTTAAGTCTGGATATTCAAACATTACTTCATGATCAGGATCTCCTACAAAATCATCTAATGCTACATCACCAATATGATTAAATATTTCTTTATTGATTTGATCTGCTGCTGAATAAAATAGTCCTAACTTATTTGTATCAACTGGAGCTCTATCAAATCTAGAACTTTCTGCAGATGTTTTTGGTGATAATCTTCTTACTAAATCATTATCTTCTAATCTAATTTTCTGTGACCTTGGTACATTACCTCCTAAAGATACACCTTGAATATAATATGTTTCTTCAACCGGTACGTAATTACCTCTCTGAGCATTATCAGGAGTTGGAAAGTTTGATGCCGTTGCATATTGATTTATACCATTTGGATATGGTGGAGAAAAATCTGTAATAGTTGAATTTGGATGACTAGATGATATGATAAGTCCATCACCAGTAGAATGATCAATTGCATTCAAATCAGTTCCTAATGGAAAATGTCTTACTAATGTATCATATGATGATGTAGGCGATAAACTAGATACATATGATGTAGGATTAGTTGTATGTAAATTAAATGTTTTTTGATCTAACACTTCCATCCATTCACGATATTCTTGAATTGATCCTGAAAACCCTGCCGGATATTCATGTTCTAATAATCCACTTCCGGTTGATCCACCAATTGCTAACCATCTATTGCCAGCTTGATGTGCCCATGCTCGTACAGTATTTAAACCATTAGTAGGGCTAGATCCAGATCCTGGAAATAATGATCCAGAGGTTTGATGTATTATTTTATCTGCAATATAATCCGAAGCTTTCTGTGTTTGGAAATAAATTGTAGGCACAGTTGGTGTATCATGACTTGCCGTAATAAATGGATATTCGGTCCATAATCTAGTATTCCAAAACTCTCCATCATATAAAGGAACATAATCAGTAAAGGATGTAGTTGTTCCAATTGTAGATCCACCACCTCTAGTTCTAAATTGAAAATATAATCTTCCATACTCATCACTTCCAGAATAAGATCCAGTATGTTCCACACCTAATGTCCATTGAACATTTCCTACCGAACTACCTTCATGAGATAAAATATTCATTGAATCTTTAACAGATGGCCTAAATCTAAATTCTATTGTATCCGGTGGTCTTTCGTCATATGAACTTGTAATAAAGTCCGGAGATTTAGATAATGATTTATTTTTATTCGCATCTAGTCCCCAATTATCAATTGATGATGAATACCAATCTCTAGGAGCCTTTATATAACTTCCAGAATTAATCTGTAATGCATATGAGAATCGATCTTCAATTAATGTAGGAACATCTTCACCTACCTTAGGACCACCATATTCTCTTATACTTAATAAAGTCTGAGGAATACCATATGTATTCATCAACGCTTTAATTGATCTTGCAGTACCTTTTGTTTTAAGTAGATAAGGTAAATTATTAACTATTCTTCTCCAAACTTCTGTTGTTATTTCTTCATCTGACTTAGAAAACAACGAACCGGTATTTGCATATTGACCAGAACCAGATGCAACGCCTAATTTATACTGCCATAATTGTGATGCTTGTTTTCCGTTTTCTAATTGCCATCCTAATGATTGAGCAATTTGATATAATGTATCTTTACTTTGTCCTAACTTAGGATGTTCTTCAGGCTTATAAACTTTAGTTAAATTTTCAATATGAGAATATAATATATCGAAGTGATGTGCAATCATATTAACAAATAGTTCATATTCACTGTTGTTTGAATCTAACCTAATATGTTCCGGAATAGATCTTGCTAATGCATTATTGTTTTGAGAATCATAAAATGAAGCGGATGAAAATGCATTGTTATAATATGTTTCTGCAATACTTGAAGTTGTATGATGTAAGTAAAACTTACTACCAGATAAGAATTTTGGCCATGATGATAATCTATAATAATCTGCTCCTAAAAATCCACCTTCCGCAGCATATATTCCACTTTTATTATTATTATTAGAATATTCAGTATGGTTAGTAAATAAACTAGATGTTGGTTCATTATATAACCAACGTTCGAATCCGTCAAAATTTCCAATTACATCATTACGTCGTTTTCTATTGGTAGAAATATTTCCTTGTAACGAATTTCTATCAGTACCGGTAGCTCCTTGTAATAATTTAATTCGGCTATCATAATATTCTATCAAGCCTAATTTATATTTGAAATTAGCTAAACGTTCTGCGGCAGATGAAAAATGTACAAAATTATGAAATCCAGAATAATCAATATTAACATTTTGTCCTAAAGATCCTGAAAATATACTATCAACAATCTGTTGAGATGTAGATGTACTAGCATCTAATATAGAATTCCATGATTGAAAATCTGTCTCTGTTATAGTACCACGTGAAACATCGATATTAAAATTTGGACCTAATAAAGTTCGTCCATCATCTTCTGAAGATACAGGACCAGTTAATGTAATATTATCAATATACGAATCTGATAATTGTTCTATGGTCCATAATTTTTGTTTTACTTCTATTGTATCTGGTAACGGTTTATATAATCGAGCTACAAAGTCGTTTTCAGATTGCCAATCTTTTTGATTGATGATTTTAAGTAATTGATTTTCGCCTAAATTTAATGCAATATCATCTGATATAGGACGATCTACAACTCCAGCTAATATTTGATTACCATCAGAATCTGTTAATATTTCGCCGTTTTCATCTCGTTCATAAATCTTTTCAGCATATTCTCCGGAACCGAATGAATCTAAATATGTTTCTACATCTAGGTCAGCATCTGGAAAAGCTTGTATCCATACTTCACGACGATCATCAGATATTTCTTTTATCCAAAGGCCTGGTTCATCTTTCGATCCTAATAAATCTTTGTATACATTAACTACAACTTCAAATTGTCCTCTTTCAATACCTAATGATTGACAAGCCTTACCGTAATTAATAAATACCTTACTACCTTTGATTTCAAAGTCATCAATACAACCACCCGTAATATATTCTGATTCAGACCCTATAGTATATAAATGTAGTTCTACTACAGGTCGTTCGTCAGGTAATACTGTTTTAAGATCTAGTTGTAAGATATCTAAATCTTCTTCATGCCAAACGATTCCTCTAACCGAACCATTGGTTTCCTGAATTTCTTCTTTATTTGAAAATCTATCTAACGCCATATCTTAAACTTTTGGTATATAATTATCAAATTTACATCCTGGTACATACTGATTTAAAATTTCTTGAGGACCTCTTGGCCATACTAAACCATACTTACGTTTTTTCTTAAAGAGGTTACCGGATGAATATACTCTTTTTCTTAAATACTGAATTGCATTGTATTGACCTCTTAACTTCTTCCTTACATAAATATCAATCTCTGACTTTAATTCAGCTCCTAATGCATACAAACCTGTATTATTTAATTCTTCTACCATTGTTTTAACAGATAAAATATATTCATATACTTGAGAAAATTCTTCAACCGAATCAGCTCTTAAAAGTGCGTCATCTACTTTATCCATCTCATCATATAAATTAGCAATAACATCTGCAATATAAGGTATTGCAGTATCTGCTGCATCAGCGGCTTCTTTAAATCCTTCAACTGTATCATCTATTTCATTTAAAATACATGCTTTAAGATACCAACCATCATCTATAAATCTCCATGGTGGTAAGTCATATTCATCTGCAGGAACTTCACCCATTAATTTATCTGTTAATAATAAACCTCCTACTAACACAGCTGCTCCCAATGTTATTGGATTCGATGCTAACGCTCCTAAAGTTGCTCCAAAAGCTGGTCCGGCTGCTGTTACTGTAATTGATGGTAATAATGATGCACCGGATGCTATTAATGATGCTTCAAATGCTGCAGCTGCCGATGCTGCCGCGGCTGTTTTGATTGACGCTGCTATTGCAACTCCGGCTCCTGCTGCTACAGGAACTCCTGCAGCTAAACCTGCTTGTGCTCCTCCAGATGCCCATGCCATAAATTTATCACGTTTAACCGTCTTCATCCATTTATATTTTCTAACTAAGTCTTTTTCTTGTCGTTCATTTAAGGATGTTTTAATACCAACTCTTTTCTTGCATACTTTAAACAATCTTCTATCAGATGTTTTAGTCTTAATTTTATCTTTACCAAACCAGGTTTTCTTTTTGATATATTTCCATTTACCATCTTTAGAAATCATAACTCTATATAAAGGACTGTTAGGACCTAATTCTCTAAGTACATAATTACCATAATCTGCAGGAAGTGCTTTAAATTGTGTATTGACATTTTCAATCATCGATGCAACTCCTGGCCATATTTCAAATATCTGTTCTTTAACTGCATCTATTTGTTCTTGTTCAATTGCTTGAGCAATTAGGTCTTCATATTGTCTAGCAGGATAATATTTTATCGACCCTGCTGGTTCATATGGTTGTAAATGTTCAATACCAAACGGATCTCCACCATTCGAAAAATTATCTAAATATTCTCGATACTCTGCAATATCTAATCCAGCCCTTCCATCATCATCTGCTTCAACAATATGAGGAAATGCATTCCATAACGGTTCTGTACCAGCGTTAAGATCTGATCTAGGCGTATCACTAATAAGTTCATTTGTAGTCGGCGTACCTCCACTAGGCTGAACAACAGTAACTCCACCAGCTTCAACTAATAAATTTATATAACCTGTTGCTCCATAACGACCACTACCAGGTGTATAATCAGATATATCATATTCATTCATATACGCATACAACTTCATAGTACCGCCAGATGTTACACGTTTCCAATGACCATTTATCATCATTCGTAAATTTAATACAACATCATCAACTGCTGTTTCTGTTCCCATACTAACTTCTCTAGGAACATAATCTGGACGAGGCCAATCAGCAATAATCATTTTGCCTTCATATTTTTCTCGTAATCTTTCTCGATATGTTTGTTTTTGAAATACTTGATCAAAATATCTATCATTAGGATCTTCTTTAACATATGAATCTGGAGGTAATGGATCACCATCTTCATCAACAGGATTTCTACCATCTATTGCGCGCATTGGCTCTGGCTTTATATAATCTCCTGGATCTCTTAGGAATGGAGCTTTTGGAAGATATCCACTTCTAAATCTTATAGAATAGTTCCAATCACTATCACGTGTTGGCATCGACCGTGCTCTAAATTCTTCTAATGGAGTAACTTCTCCATCATCATTTTCATCTACATCTGCTCCTCCATAATCTACACCATCATCTGTATCACCATCTAACAATAAATCAAACTCTCGTATTTGGTCTGCGGTTGCTTCTGAAATATTTTCATATGTAAGTCCTCTTTCAACTAACATAACTTCCAATGTCTTGTATGTAGGTATTGGATATGCAATACCATTATTTATATAAAACACACAAAAAGGAGAAATATCACTTTCTGAATCTTCATCTATATTTTGCGGACCTCTATCGATATACATGTCATGTACATCTCCTAAATCAATATCCGAATTAACTAAAAATAATCCACTTTCTTTGACAGGTACAGCAACTTCAATCGGCTCTTCTTCTGGATCTTCAAAATATTCCCATTCTTCGTCAATCAGATCATCTAATATATCTTCATCTACTGTTGGATAAGATTTTCTTAAATCATATTTAGCATATTCATCTCTATCTGTTGATACATCTAAAACATTTTTTGTATTACGATCTGTTAGAGGAAGATTTGATTTTGCTTTAGGATTCCCATTTTTATCAATAAATTTTTTATTACGAAAACTATTAAATGCTTGCCTATCAGAACTTTCAGGATATATAAGATCTTGGCTGTAAAGTATATCATCCGGAAATTCATCTTTCATGATATTAAGTAACATATCATTAATATCTACGGATAGTTTTTCTTCTTTAGAAGATGCAACTACAAATCGATTATTACCGGGTTTCTTATCAGACTTTTGTCCTCGAGTCCCGCCACCTACACTGCCTGGATTTCTGTCTTGTTCCATATTAATTCACTACCTTAAAATAGAAGTCATCAAATGTCTGTGTATCATTTGTTCTTCTGCATGTTAATTTTATTTTGTAATATCTTTCTGGCATAAATGAATCCATACGTAGATCAAAGAAACTACAATCATCTGATGTATTAGATATCTTTGTTGTTGAATTAGCAAACACCTTTTCATCTTTTATGATAACATCATTTGTAACAGAATCAATAATTTCATATGAACTTGAAATCGGAAGTTTGTCTTCTGTTATATAGAAAGAAGACGTTGCATATGATTTAGCAGGAAACTCCGGACGAACTCCTACAAAGAATCTTGCAATTTCTGATGTTCTATATTCTGGTTTTATATTTTTGAAATATGGTACATATGTATTACTAGTAATACCAGTTGTTTCTGTTGAACTATCATCCCAACATACTTCTAATTTTGGAACAAATATTGTATGTGACTCTCTACCAAAGAATTTTATCGAACCTCGTATACTACCATCTATTTCATCTGAATGAGGTCGTTTAACAATGAAACCATTGTTACTGATATTACTATCCACCCACTGTTTCACTATGTCAGTTACGTTCATTCTAATGTCCGGAGACTCATTCTGAAACGATTGACTTGCTTCATATCCAGAACCAGTTATCCATGTTCCTCCTCCAGTACTATTTGTAGCACCGGCTGATGTATTTTTACTATGTGCATCGGCGGTATTCCATGCAATACCTGTTTGTGCAACAGCATCGCCAGATCTATTATACCATGACGATCCTACTTTGGTTGGAGGTGTATCACTCATAAATCCTCCTCCATTATCCCAAGACTCAGATATAGGATAAGCTTTCATCGTATATGATTGTAATAGATCAGATGCATCAGAAGCATGTAAATTTAAAAATACAGATGCTGATGTGACATTGCTATTATGTAATGAAGGAATCTGTCCGTCAGTTATTGATTGTGCTATAGAACTTATCTCAGTTCCAAAATCAATAAGTATTCTACTATTATATGTATCAGCATTCGCTAATGATGCAGATGATATCTTTCTTATTTCTAATATTTCATCTATACCGGTGTTACGTTCTGGATGCTTTTCGTATAATGTTGTATCTCGTTCTGCGTAATATATTCTTTTCATAATTTATCCCTATGGCTTAACTACTTTTCCTTTTATATCTGCATTAGGATATTTGATTTCAAATATACTCGGATCTAATGATGGATACAAAATATTATTTTTTATTGCACTTTTTACATCATACTGATTTCCGGAATAACCTTTCTTCGATTCATGAAGATTATAAAATTCAAATGTTGGAACACTTTGAACACCTTCTAGCCCATCTAAGTCAGATACTATAGCTGAAATATTTAATGGTCCATTGATTTGCATTCTGTCATTTGATAATAATGTTTTTAATCTAGCAATACATCTTAAGATAACTTCATTAGAGTTTACATTTGGTTTAGGTATTATTTCAAACTCAATACCTAAATTAATGATGAATGCTGCTTTTATATTTAATGCATCTGTTAACATTCTATATTGTGATAGATATGTTCTTAAATTTTCTAATAATGCTTGATTAGCACTTACAAAATTATCATTAGCATCTTGAGCTAAAATATATAAATTTAATGCTAATTGATTTGGTATTATTTCTGACGGATATGTTTTATCTTCTGTATTGATTTGTGAATCACCAATGATGTATGCTTTTGCCACTGTTCCGAATTTTGATGGCATAGAATATACTCTTGCAATATAATCCTCTCTAGTAATAGCTCTGCTTTGAGCTGCAAATTGTGCTATTGCATTTTGTCTTATCGAATCTAGATCTTGTTTTGCTCGAGCACCTACTGCTGACTCATTATTAATTACAGCTACTGACGCCTTTGTTGTTGTTAAATCTACTAATCCTGTTTCGTTAAGATATTCAATTGAATCAACATTTACTATAGTACTAACTCCTACATTTTCTTCTACAGTACCACCAAAAGAATATTTGATAGATAATGTTGTATCTGCTGGAGCCAAACCATATGTACTAGTATATAAGAAATTTGTTGGATCAATAGTAGATGTAGTAGTACGTCTCAAATATTCTAATCCATGACCAACATTTTTAGGATTAGGTATTATTTCTTCATCTGCATCTGATGACACCCCTGCGCCAAATAATAATTCTATTCTTTGATCATCACGCACTCTAGATACAAATCTTCGAGCTGTTCTTCTTAATTTTAATATATAAGGCACTGTAGATCTATATGCAGATAATTCTGGATCATTGAATGGAATATTTGCTATATCTTCAAAAATAGTATCTTGTGCTAAGTAATCCGTTTCATACCAAGTATTGCCGGCAGAATCTGTACAACTTATAACATCTATAACATTAGTGTCTGGAAGTATAATTTTGTCATATGGCTTTGGATCATCGAAAGTAAAGTCTACAGTCTTAATAGTTCCGGAAATAACTTTAACTTGTTTCTTAAGTAGATATCTAGCAATGTTACCAGCACCATCAATCTCATAAACAGTTATTTCTGGATCTTGATTGAAATCTAATGCTTCTTCTGTATGGAAAATTATACCATCATCTGTAGAAACTTCCATACCAGATGCAATTGTTAATGCATAATCAAAATCCGGTGATGCATCTGCACCAGTCCCTTTTGCCGGAACTAATTGAAATATATCTAATGTACATGTAGCAGGTGCATTCAATCTAGGTTTATATCCAAATAATTGAGACAATGCTAATATGTTTGAAGATTCTTCAGCTGAAGATAATAAAGATTCTTTAAATGAACTATCAGTATAATATGATAAAACATCACCTACATATGAAGCCATTTCTATAAACATCATACCTGGCGATGATTCGTTAAAATCTTGATAAGTATCTGGAAAATAATTCTTTGCAAAGTTTATTAAATTTTGTCTAAACTGAGCAAAATCTTTATTCAAATATTTTACGTCTTTCTTAATTAAGTCTGCCATATCTTTAACCTATCTTTTTATTCTTTAATAAGACCCTCCCAGGCCTGCGTTAAATGCTGTATCCGCTCCGAATGTACCGGTCTGCTCTAAAACAGCATCTTCTTCTACAGATTCAATTTGTAATGCATTTTCATTTGCCAATACATTAATAACAACATTAGCTCCAATTGTATCAATTCTAAACGTCATTTGAATTGCCATAGAATGCATATCAAAAGATGATGATACTTTAAGATCTGTTAATTTAACATATGGTAACCAATACTTAATATCTTCTTCAATTGTTTCTTGCAACGACTCTCTAACATCTTCTGTATTATTTTCAAACAATACTGATTGGATATTAGTTCCAAAATTTGGTTGCATATAACGTTCACCCTTTGCTGTTAAAACTAAATTTTTAATATTAGATACAACAGCTTCTTGAGTTGAATATGATGACTCAAATACACCTTTACCAGGAGCTGCGGATGCAGAATATTGTGCAGTAACTGGCATGCCTTGGGCACCTTTATTAAAAGGTAATAGTAACCCTATAGCAGTATCAGTACTTTCAACTGGCTTATATTGGTATATTGGTCTAGCCATTTATTACATTCCCTTTTTCTTATCTATTGCTTTCATCAATGCTGAGTAATCCTTTGTCATTGCATTTACTGTAGTTGCAACAGCTTCATTATTCATATCGATTGGTTCTCCATTGATACCTTTTGTTGCTAAAGGAGCAGGTCCTCTAGTCTGCATACCAAATGACTCTGCCATTCTTGAACTAAAGTTCATTGTTTCCCATTCTGAAGGAGGCGTATTTGCTGTTTCATTTAATATATCATTCAATGCAGCATTCTTTGTATATTGCTTTTTCGCAACTGGTTTTTTAGGTACATTAGGTGTGTCCATTACCTCTTGAAGATTGATATCATGTTTCTTGATATTTACTTCATTTAAGATAGGTCTTAGTTCTTTAACAATAACATTACGAACTTCTTCCCTAATTACCTTACGTAATAACTTTACGAATCCATCTGTTTTCATAGTAAATTCCCTTTTTAATAAATATGTCTAAACTGGTAAATCGGGTAGTTTTATACCTATTCTTGGAGCATCTCCTCGAAGAACGAATCTAATTCTATAGGACCGTTCAATTCTATTTCAGCTCGATCACGTGCCTGTGCTTGCTCTCTTAAGATCTTAGCATTAATTGCTGACTGATTAAGTTCGTCTCTAACCGGTCCTGGTAAGATTGGTATATTCCATGTTGGGATAGTAATACTTAATGGATTAAATACAGATCTGCCTAAAGTATAGTTTGCTAATATTGCATATGATAATGCAATTGCCATATCTTTTGTCGTTCTATTTAATTTAGTAACTGTATCAAATATCTGACGTACTCCAGTTATAGGAGGTGGGGCAGTACCGGTGAATAAAAAAGGAGCCATGCCTAATGCATTAAAAGTAGCAAACTCATTTATTGCATTTTCTATTCCAGTTATTTTATCCATAGATGGTGCCGTATCATATGCAAGTGCAGCTGGCACTATTCCTGTTACTATACCAATAGTAGGTGGTAAGATACCTTTAGAAAATTTAGATAATGCTTTTGCTAATGCCTCCCCTGTAGCAGGTCGATCAGAATTTCCAAATATTTGTTCTAAATCTGCTTGTAGTTGTCGACGTTTAGGAGCTAAAGGCATTACTGTTTCATCTTTTTTATTATAGATTCTATCTTTTCAATTTTTGTTCTGATTGATTTTGTAGTTATTGCATTAGAAGTTGATTTGCCTTTAGACGCAATAAATGCTCCAGCATTCGTCGGAGGACCACTAGGACCAACTCCTGTAGGATGAATCGATATTGCATTTGATTGAGCAACTTTGCCTATCTCATTATGAGCTGCTTCTAAGTTTTTATTTTGTTTTATAACCTCTTCAATTAATTTTAACATTTGTGTAAAAAACATATCCATATCAGTTTGCCATTTAGGTGTAGCAATCTTAACATCTTTCTTTGAAACTATCACTATCTCATCTTTACGTGCATCAAAAACTAATCTTTCAGCTCCAATTATTACTTGAGAGTTTCTATACGAATTTAAAGCTTTAACATCTTTACCTACTTTTTTTTGAGAAAACTTAAATTTATCAAAATATTGACTAGAGGTTAAATATATAAATGATGAATCTTTTGTAGGATCTTCAACTGCATAATATTTAGTAATACTTCTACCACTCCTCGCATCTTTTACTCCACATGTGATACCCACAAATGGATCGCCAGGCTTATTTCCTTTGAAGAAAGGCTTGTTTTGATATTTGACACAATCCTTAAGATTGGCTGTTGCAGAAAATCTAAGTATACTACCATAACGATCTGGATAATTTATATCTCCCTGAAATGGTTGGATGTATGTAATATCTTGTTCTGTAAAACTTATTTGACCTGGCTTTTTTCCTTGTCCTGCTTTTACTATAGGATTAGGTCCATAATTTCCTCCGCCTACTCCTTTATCTTGTAAGAAAGGTAATATTGCGTTGTTAACATTTCCATGAGTATTTATTACTTGAGTATAATACCATTTATTCTCACTTCTTTTGATAGATTTTCCATCTGGTTGACTAAAACATAATACTTGTTCACCGTATAATGGTATTGGCATACGATTTGGATCTGCAGGGTATGCATATTCTTCACTTGATGCACCACCAGCAAATCTAACACGAATAGTTCCGGGTGGCAACGGAGTGCCGTCTAGATCATTAGTCTTTCTGTACTGGGTCGGTAACCATGTCTCGATTACTTGTCCCACTTCTGTCTTCGCTGCCATCTATTGCCTCTGTTTCTGGTTTTAATTTTTCAATTTCTGCTTCTGCCTCTTCTAATAAACGTGCTCTTTCATCATCTGTCAGTCCATATTCATTACCTTCATCATCTTTCATCGATGCAGAAACAATTCTTTGAACAACAGCAGCTAACTTAACTAATGCATCATCGTTCTTAACAGAAACTTCTAAATAGTCTTTAATCATAGGAACTATTACAGTAGCGTCGCCTGCATTTTTTATCATAGGTTCTAAGCTTTTTATCAACGAATCAATTTGCCTAGATTTCTTTTTTGAATTGTGATAAATATCACGCATCAAATCAGAAAAATTAGTTCCTTTAAATAGTTCGAATTCTGTACTCATATATAGTCCCTTTATTATAAATATAAAGAACTATTGATTTAGATTAAGATATCTTATTTGCATTAATGATATGACCAGATTTAGAATACACTGTATACATTTTTGCATAATCTCTTTTCATAACATTAATTACTTTAGTTATATTCTGAGTTTTAAGTCCGGTTCTTTCTCTTATAAGAATATATAGAGCTTTTTTATTAAAGTTTTCAATATTATCTCGCATTCTAAATAATTCTAAAATTGTATCTGCTACAATAATATCTCGTTTGTTTGAAAATATTTTATTAAGATTTGTATCATACCAATCACACCATTGATCGGTAAAATCTCTTAAAGATTCTTGATGTTCATTCAACGTCATTTCGCCTTGTATATTTCTATTTTCATCAACAGCTGTTAAATCAGAACGTTGTTTTAATTTTGCATAGTTGGCATTATTTTGAATGATAAGATAATTTTTAGCTACAATAGAAAAATATGAAAATGCTTTACCTTTACCTTCTTTAAACTTTCCTATTTTTTCTGTTAAAAATGCAACTACCTCAGCTTTAATGTCTTCATATGGAACATCAAAATAACTAAATCTAAATGTATGATAAATATTTTCAACTAACTTATTGAACGGATAATTAATGAATTCACGAAACACTTTATTTCTTTTAGCAAAAGATGGTTCGGTGTTATATGCAATGATTGCCTTATCTGTTATGTAAGTAAAATATTGTTTTTTACTTGGCTTACGGCCTCTTCTTTTTCTAGGTCCGTTTTCTTCTAAGTCTTTCATTTCGGCATCATGCCATATGTAAAATTTATCTACCGCCGATAGTTCTTTTTCTTTCATTAAAATCCTCTATTCAATTCATCGTAAATATCACGTAACTCTTTAAACGCAAATCCTGTTTCATCATCTGCTTCAAATGAACCTAACCTATCAATTTGTTTTAGTTGTGAATTAGACTGTCCTACTCGAGTCTTTAAACTCTGAAAAAATGTATAATATTCAGTATTAGAATTTTCTAATTCTTCAATATATTCAGACTGAGCTTCTTGTTTACGTAATTGATTTATATTAACAAGTAATGAAACTGCTAATATAACTGATAATATAATAATTGTTGTCATCATTTTTATTCTCCGAATAAATCTTTAAACATTTCTTTTGCATTAACATTATCAGTTGCATTTGATAATGTCTTTTTTGCATATTGTTTTTTAATTGGTGCTGATTGAGTTGGCTTACCTTTATACCACATTTCAAATTCAATCCTAGCTGCCATTGCATCTGCTTGATGCATAACATATCCTAAATTAGTTTTCAATTTTGAATCTGCTGTTCTTGACATAAAATATGGCTTATTACTTTCATCATACAATCCATCTGTTAATTTTATACCTAACATTTCATTCCAAGTGATACTAATACCATAATGTTGCAATAACCAAATAGATAGGTCATTTACTAATGTAAAAGGATTGTTAGGATTAATCTTATACATCTTTCCTTGATTCTTTCTATGCCATTCAGAATCATTAGGAATGTATACTTCATTCCCTTCTCCTGGAAATCCCATTTTGCCTATATCATGATTCAATGCAACGAATAACAATTCTTCTTTTGTATAACCTGTCATATCTGCTCCCATTTCAGTCCATAATGAATGAACCTTTTGAGCACATTTAATAACTCTTAAAACATGATCTACATAACCACCTTCAAATGCATTATGATAGTGATCAAAACTAGAAGCAGGTTGTACAGACATTCTATCTTCTAAATCTGTATACATTGCTATTAGTTTATCTTTTCTTTCGCCTGTAAAACTATTATTTATAATGTTCATCAGGTCTTCCCAATTTTGTACTATTTGTTCTGCTGTTAATTTCATAATTTATATAATTTGATCTATTACACCTATTTCTAATAATTCATCTGCAGTAAGAAACATATCATTTCTCATCTTCTCTTTCCACCAATCTGCACCCTTCTTTGTTTTTTCTGCTAACATATTGTATATAAGAACTTCTAAACTTTTAATGTTATCTAAATATGCTGTTATATCACTCATCTTGCCTCCCATAAAACTTGATGATTGATGAAACATTACCGTTGATCTTTTGCTCATCATTCTTGTACCAGTACCACATGTTAATATAACTGCTGCAGCACTCATAGCTCTACCCCTGCAAATTGTATTTACTTTTACATCTAATGATTCGATGTAATCAATAATACCAAACATTTCATATACATCACCACCTGGACTATTAATCATTAAATTTACCGGAGCTGTTTTATCTTTTCTATGCTGTAGTAAACTCCTCATTCGGATAATAAAATCTGTTAACGTATTATCATTTATTTCATCATTAATAAAGATAACTGAATCTTCATAATCTAATAATGTTCCTAGTTGATTATGTAATGCTTCATATAACTTGCCTTGAGGCTCTTCTATCACTAATGGTTCTTTCGGTCCTTGTTCTTCGTATATACTCATTTCTTTCTTTTATTTATACTTAATATAATAAAAAAAATTCGTACGTCCAAAGATTATCGAATCTTTTTCAACTGACGTTCTAACTTCTTGAGTTGTGATGTTCCTGATTTAATATCCTTTTTCCATTTTGCCTTTTTTAATTGACCTCTTACTAATGCCATTTGTTCGATTATCTTATCTTTCAATTCACTTTTCTCAAGTTTAGATAATTTCTTTTTAGGAGTCTTATCAACTTTTGTCGGCTTTAATGTTCCTTTGAGTTCAGGCTGTTCTTTACCTTTATGAAATACATTACCTTGTGGATCAACAAACTCTTTCATGAACTGCCAACCTCTTGGACGACCTTTAGATACATATCCACCTTTTATTTCAGGAGGACCGACGGTCTTTGAAACACATCTATAACACAATACAGCTCTGGTATCCGGATTAATTTCTGACCATTCATTACATCTAGGCTTATCGCCTAAGAATTGCCATGCCCAATAATTTTCATCTGGAATACTATTTCTACATATCATATGTAGTCTACCATTTATCTTTTTTGTTCTAAATGTATGTGTAACTTTCTTTTTTGCCATATTAATTTATTTGATTACCAATAACTCTTTTTACCTGAAACTTTTGGAGCAGGTTTCTCCTTGTAAATATCTTCTTTTGTTTTTTCTCGTAACTTATCTTGATTTTCTTTTACTCGATTCTTAAGATCATCAAATGACTTTTCTTCCGTACTAACAGTTGCTAATATCTCTTCATTCCTTTTTATCATTTTTTCTTGATCATAATGTAAGCCATCATTTCCGTTTTGTCCTATTACATTTATTCTTTTCTCATCTTCATCTGTATACATTTCTTTTGATGTAATAGATTCTTTTGGTTTGATTTGTGCAAATGCCATATTAGCTGCTACTACCAATGCTATAGCTAATGGATCGAATACAAATATAATAAGTAGTAAAAACCAATTAACAACTTGATTCATTTCATAACCAGTTGTTTCTGCTAAATACTTTAAAGGACCTAATTCACGCTGATCCTCGTTATCAACTTGTTTATTTAAAATAGACATGTCTGTTTTTGTAATAGAATCTTCAATTGCTGCTAACTGACTATTAATTATATTTCGATCATTTAATGTTCTAGCTAATTCATTTTGTAATGCCTTTCTAGATGAACTCGATGTTGTAGTAATTAATTGACCTGATTCTTTGTCAACATATTGTACTTGACCAGGATTAGAAAGAGATTCTCTTAAATCAGAAATAGATTTAGTAAGACCTTCTTTTTCATATTTAAGATCTGCTTTCTTTTCTTCAAATCTATCCTGCTTCTGTTGAAGTATCAATAATGATTTATCTAATAATTCAGATTGGGTTGCAGTTGATTGATATGCACCAGATAAGAATCCATATATACCTCCTGATGTTATAATCATAAGTATAATAGTAGCAATTGATAAATACATTCTTAGGCCTTTATTAATAGTATCCCAGTACTGATATAATAAAGATGCTACAACTAACTTAGCAAATTCTAAAGAACCTGCCATTATAATTACTTGCAAACTTGCGCCGGCAAATAATTTACTTAATCCAAATACTGAATAGAATGCAGCTGATCCAGATACTGCTAATGCAGCAAGTGCTATCACTAATGGAAACAGTCTTTTTTTCATAATTTAACTTCCTGATACTCTATCTGTAACTGTAGCTAAT
>Ga0163109_10001070_pt1 | contig 21671 bp, 2 predicted proteins | sample CRUFie1St13metaG_FD_108704 | JGI IMG/M metagenome (GOLD analysis project Ga0163109, IMG submission 108704) | Marine microbial communities from the Costa Rica Dome - CRUD Field 142mm St13 metaG | ecosystem: Environmental > Aquatic > Marine > Oceanic > Photic zone | place: Costa Rica: the Eastern... | reverse complement strand
TGTTCCAGTTGATTCATTTGTAATTAAATTATAATTCTCTATACTTGTTGAATCAAATGAATTAAATAATTTATGATTCGTTATAGTACCATAATTTTTTAATATTTTTTTAATATCAATCTGATTGAAATTTGTAATAGTACCTGATTTGAATACTTTCATAATACCCGAACTTGTTAATACACTATCATTTTTAAATGATGCATAGTTATTAAGCGTTCCTAAATTTGCATTCGAAAATGTCCCATCATTATCTATAGTACCACCTGTATTATTATTTATAGTTAAGTTATTTATTACTATTCCATTTGGTTTATTTAATAAATTACCTGTATTTGTAAATGTTGAATTATTTACAACTGTTAATCTATTATCCAATGTACCTAGATTTGTAAATGTACCATTTGTCTTATTATCAATATATGCTGTATTTACTATAGTACCTGAATCTTGATTTGACATTGTACCAATTACATTTAATGTTGCTGATATTGTTGGAGATGTTTTAGTATTATTTAATGTTCCAATATTTGTAAATGTAGAACCAGTATTTACATTAAATTCTCCATAATTTGTTGTTACTGCAGAAGATTTATTATTAAATGCTGAATTATTATTTATAATTCCATTTGTATGTGAATTATTTATTATTCCTGCATTATCTAATATTAAATTATTTATTAATGTTTTATTATTTGTAATTGTTTTTCCCAAATAATTCACTAAATTACCATTATTAGTAATTGTTTTATTATTAGTTATTGTATGTTTATTTAATAATTTACCTGTTGCTGATATGGTAATAGAATCATCATTTACAATTAAATTATTATTTGTTATTATACCATTATTTAAAACCAATCGTAATTTATTATTCCATGTACCTAAATTATTTATAGTACCTGTTATATTTGTTAAATCTACAGAATCACTATTTGTAGCATTTTCCTTTTTATTTACAATACCAAAAAATGTATTTATTGTTCCTGTTGCTGAATTACTAATTAAATTATAATTATGAAATAAATAACTATCATTTGCATTTATAGTACTGTTATTGTATATGCTACCATAATTCTTAAAGGAATTAATTATAACACAAGTATTATTATTTGTAAATACACCTGTTTTAAATTGTTTTGTAGTACCAGTCATTGATAATTGATTTTCATTAATAATATTACCGTAATTAGTAAGAACATTATTTTGTTCTAATGTCATAGTTCCTTTATTTGTTATTTTTCCATTTGCATTATTTGTAAGCGTTAAATTATCAGTATAAGTCGCCCCTGTTTCATTTTGAATAATACCAGATGTATTTATAATACTATTATTTGTAAAATTAGATTTATTATGAATAAATGCAGAATTTATAATTTGACCACCTACTTTAACTATACATTCTCCACTATTTACTAAAGTTGCTGAATCACTATTTAAAATATTATTAAAATATTTACCAAAAATATTCAGATAAGCTTTTACTGTATTCGATGTATTTATATTATTTACTATTCCTACACATTTTAAAATAGAATTAGCAATAATATTTATTGTACCATAATTATTTAAAGTAGATTTTAGTCTTAAATCTAATGTTCTATTATTTGTTATTAGACCATTAGTATGTGCGTTATCAATATTACCAATATTAATTATTAAAGAATCATTTTGTAATGTTTTATTATTGTAAAAGAATGTATCTTGATTTATTGTAATTTGTTTTTTATTTATAAAAGTTTCATTATTTGTGAATGCATTACTTGAAGTTATAATACCACTTGCTTCATTTGTGAAAATACCATTATTAACAAAATCATTACTATCAGTTAAAGTGAGAATACCATTATTATTGAAATTTTTAGTATTATAAATTATTTTACCTTTACTTGTAATTGTACCTGTTATTCCTGATAAATTAACACTATGTGAATTAGTTGCATTCGTTTCCTTATTATTTACTTCACCATTTAAAGTAAAATGAGATCCTTCATTATTATTTAATATATTAAAATTATACAAATATGAAGTTGATTGTCCTATTAAATTATTACAATTTGTTTGTCCAGATAAAGTAATATCTACTTCAACAATTCCAAAATAACCTTCACTTGTAATTGGTGTAGATAAAGGCGATCTATTAGCTCCTGTCATATAAATTACAGCATATTTTGCATTTGTAGATGTTAAATCTAATGTTTCTGTTAAATAAGTTCCTGTATGATTTACAGTTGCCATAGTTGTGCCTGTTCCTACTAGAGTCCATTGATTAATATAAGTATTGTTTATTTCTCTAGTATTTATACTTGAAGTTTCTGTTTCTTGTGTATATGATGAAGTTAATAAACTTGCAGGTATTGTATTTGCACCTGCAGCGTAAATTTTATATTCATTGGGTCTATATATCCATTTGATAGTTATTCTTTCTAATTTTACTTTATCTTTTAATTCAATAATATACCATCCAGTTCTATTTCTAAGTGGACCATTTGTTGTTGATAAATATTTAGAAGATATCCAAAATGTGGAAGTATTATTATCGTATGCTTTATCAACATTATATGTTGTTGTCATTTGTGATATTGCAGATCTACTTTTGATCAATGATAAATCATTTCCATTATTAATAGTTCCATAATTATATAAATGCTTTTTCATTTCTAAATTTGATTTATTTAATAGATTACCAGTTTTAAAATTAATAAATTCACCATCAAATATTAATGAACTATCATTATTTATTGTTGAATAATTTGAAAATATTCCTGTAGATGAATTAGATATTTTACCTACATTATAAATAGACCCATTAGAATTATTTTTAAATATCTTATTATTTGTGAATGTAGAATTTGGGAAATTCTTTATGTAACCAATAGAAAACATTTTTGCACTATTTGAAAAAGTTGCTTTATTATGAATTATACCATTATTAGTTAAAACACCTGAATCTAAACTATTCACGATATTATTAAATATACCAGTATTTGTAATAACTCCACTATCTGAAGCTACTACTGAATTTGTAATTTGACCATAAGATGAAAATGTTCCTGAATTAATAATACTATTTTTATTAATAATATTACCATTTTGTAAAGAATTAAAAGTTTTTTCATTTATTAATCTACTATTTGCATTAATATTAATAACACCATTATTTGTGAAAACTCCATTTGGTAATTTTGTTCTTATAGTACCACCATTTATTGTAATTGTACCATTATTAACTATTGTTCCTGAATCATTTATAAAACAATCTTGGTTTAAAATTAAAGTACCACCAGGTGAAATTGTTAATGTTCTACCCGGTTTTATTTTAATAGAACCATTTACATTATTATTACTATCCACTATTAAATTTAACGTTTTATTATTTTGTATAATTAAATCGGCGTCTAAAACTAAAGAATCATCTATATTAAAAGAATTATTTACATTCAATTGAGTTACAATATCTTCAAATCTTAATTTAGTTATATATAGATCAAATCTTTGTTTAATAAATTGATTTAAATTAGTATCAGTTACAACTACATTAACAGAATAAGTATTTCTTATTCCAAAGTTTAAATTTATATTGGCTTTTAAATATAAAGATGTACCAATAATTTCAAAATCATTTGATTGATAGTCTGCTAAAGTAATAGTTGTATATTGTGAAAAGTCATCATTTGGTACAATATCTGCTAATTTAATTCTTGAAGTAACATCTTGCCATACAGGAATACTATTTGTAACATTTGTAAATGTTAATCCTAATGGTGCTTCATTAACATTCACAACTGACATTGTAAATGTTGCTTCAGCATTATTAACACCATCTGTTGAAGATACTGTAACTGTATATGAATTTTTTGTTTCAAAATCTAATGTAGTATTTGCTTTTAAATATACTTTATCACCAATTACTTCAAAATTTGTTGTATCAGAAACAGTTCTAGTATAAGGAGGATTTGTTGTATCATTTTCAGTTCTAGATATAGTACATAATTCTACCCTACTACCATTAGTACCTTCATTTTGATTCATTGTATTTGGTGTAACAACAATTTCATGAGGTTCATTGACATTTGTAATAGTTAAACTATATGGTTTTGTAATTGATAAACCAAGTGCTTGATCTTTTACAGTTACATTAATTGTATATGATGTTTTACTTTCATAATTCAAAGATATTGATGATTTTAAATAGATATCAAAATCTGATGTTTCAAATGAATTTGCGTCAATACCTGATATTTCTAATTCATTAAATCCCAAATTATCTGCTTGTATTACTGTTACATCTGCAACTTTAATTCTAACACTTGTATCAGTATCTTCAGGCATTGTAGTAAAATATGTTGTTAATGTAAAATCAGATATAAATTCATTAGAATTTAATATTGTTAAAGTTTGAGTTTGTTGTGTTGATTGATTTAATCCAGTATCAGTAACTACAACATTGAAAGTATAATTTTGTTTTGTTTCATAATCAAGTGAAACATTAGCTTTCAAATAAATAACTGTACCATCTACTTCAAAAGAACTTGCATCAGCACCTGTTAAAGTTATTGCATTCGTTCCTAAAGCATCATCATTAATAGAAACATCAGCAACTTTAATTCTATTACTTGTATTTGCTATTTCATATAATTCTAATACTCTATTTTCTAATGTAAAACTAGTATACATTTCATTAACATCAACAACTGAAAAACTAAAATTTTTATTAATAGATTGTGATAGAGCAGAATCAGTTATAGTTACTGTAACAGTATAACTATTTTTTGCTTCATAATTTAATGCTACACCTGACTCTAAATATAAAACTGTCCCAGTCAGTCTAAAGAAAGAAGCATCAGCACCAGATAGAGATATTGTATTTGTTCCTAATGAATCACTTTCTGTAATAACAATATCTGCTAACTTGATTATATTACTTGTATCAGTATTTTCATTAAGAGTTGTTATAGTATTAGTAAAATTAAAATCTGTTATGAACTCATTTTCATCAACAATTGATATTGTATATGAATTTGTTAAATCTATAGAAGATAATTGTGTATCTGTTAATTTTACAGTTATTGAATAACTATTTTTTGTTTCATAATCTATTGTAGCTGCATCTTTTAATTTTAGTTTTAATACACCCCCAGCTTTAATTATTTCGAATTTATCATCTCCACCAGTAATAATAAAATTACTTGGTTGATAATCTGCTAAAGTTTGAGAATCTACAATTGTAAAATCTCCTACAATTCTAGTAGATAAACTTTCAGATAATGTAGTTGATGATAGAGTAAATTTAACAGGACCTTGTTTTTCTACTAATGCTTTTGTTACTGTATCATAAACAAATGCTGATCTATCCGGTCTAGAAACTGATTGATCACTACTAGTATAATTTGTAAATAAAAATGGATATTGATTAAATGATTTTAATATTACAAGTTCATCACCTCCCAAAGCAAGCCAATTATCAGTAGACCAATCAGTAGCTACTAAGTTTCCTGTAACTTGAAACAATGTGCTATCTGATTGTGTAGTTGAATTATTTTCACCATAATAAATATTTGAATATGAATTTGCTAAAGAACCCCCATTGGGATAAACATATAATTGATAAGTAATAGATCCAGCATGTGAAAATGCAAAATAATTATCTTTTGTTACATTTGTAGTATTCCATTGACCTATTGTAGTTCCTTGTTGAGGTGTTGAACCACTACTATTTGCTGTGTGTGTGTAAATGTAACCTTGATTATTTGTAGTTTTCCATTTTATTGTAATATTCATATTTGCTCTTAATAAATAATTATTTGTTGCTGTTACTAATACATTATCATTTATACCAGAGCTAGACCAATCCATCCAACTTGAATTACTACCAAAAACGGTTGTTGTTGCATTCGCAGATGTTTGTGCACTAACTTTTTTCTTAGGTAAAATACCTCCAGTACTAGATGAACTATTAGTTAATGAAGAATATGATTTTATAACATTTACATTAGGACCATAACCAGCTATACCAGAATTATAATTTCCAGATGTTATAGAACCGATATAATATGAATTTCTTACTGTAATTTCACCTGCGGTACCATCAGTATATCCACCTACAATACCATTTGAATAATTACCATTTATATTTCCTGTAGAATAACAATCATCTATTATAGTTGTACCATTATTAATTGATGTATGGCCACCTGTAATACCACCTGCATTATTACCATTAATTAAACCAGATGAATGACAAGATTTTATAATTACAGTACCATTATTCGCTGCTTTTTCACCAATAATACCACCAGCATCTGATGAAATATTACCAAATGTTGAACAGTTTTTGATTTCTAATCTTCTAGATCCTAATGCTGCATTGGAACCAACAATACCACCAGCTTTACTTGGTATTGCACCATTAGAAGAACAATTTTCTATAAAACCATATGCTTGTGTTCGTGCAATCCAACCTGATTCTGATGCTATAGTTGATGAACTAGATACTACATGAACATCCATAACTTTACCACCGTCTAATTCAAATAAACCTTGATGATTTGTTACATTTTGTATTGTTATTGTGTAACCTTGACCATAAAAAGCACTATATGTATTTAAAACTATGTATGAATTATTTGTTATAGTAATATCTTCTGTTAAAAATAAACTCTTTTTATTTTGATATGAACCATTAGTTGTAAAATATGTATTTTTATTTGAATTGGTAACATTAATTCTATTATCACTAAAAGTCACAATATTATTTGTTGCAGATCTAGTAATTGGTCTACCTATATTATCAAATATTAGATTATGATTTGGGATAATTTTCACCTGTTGTGAACCATCAGTAACACCATATTTTGTAAGACCTAATATTACTGTATTAGATCCTGCAGTATGAGTTATACTACTTGGTACTTCGTTTATTGTAGTTGCAGATCCAGAATTTACTAATTGATATCTAAAACTATTCCTTGAAAGATTACCTGTTGTATTAACTGTTGAATATAATCCACCCGAAAATGTTAATGTTATTGTACTATCATCTACTCCAATTGAACTACTTGTAATTGTTAATGGATCATAAATATTGAATAAATTGAATGAAATCGTATTTGCTTGTTGCAAACTATTAGTTACGTCATAACCTCCAGATACTCCTGCCATCATAGTTGCTATTCCACTTGGTACAATATAATTATATGTATAACTAGTTTCACTAACTCTAGTCATATTTGTTAATGCTAGATTATTTACTTGATTTGTATTAGAAGATTGTAAACTTATTTGAGGAATAGGTGTATTTTTCATAGGTACACCAAAGTTTGCTTCAATTAATAAGCTATCACCCTCTTGAACATTTATTGAATGTCTATAAACATAATTTAATTCAGTTTGATTTAATGTATTTGAATGTATTCTTAAATCTTCTATTTCTGCTGTACCACTTTCTGATAAATTATACTTAGTACCAAATAATAAATAACTATCTTTAGTGTATTGAATAATTTGATCTGAAATTGGTACTTGAATTTGTTCTATAATAACTTCTCCATGTCCACTTCTTGATCCTGTTGTTCCAGTTGTGTTTGTACCTGAATTATAAGAATATCCTCCTCCAACTGTTGTAGAAAATGATGATCCATCTTCTCCAGCTCCACCAGTATAACCACCACCACCACCAGAACCATCTGAAAATTGAGAACCACCACCACCAAATCCTCCAGTTGAATTAGTACCTGATCCACCAGTTAATCCATTAATAAATGATAACCCTCCATTTGCTGTTCCAGTAGTAGAACCATTACCTGTAAAACCACCACCACCTGCCGCTAATTCATTATCGTTACCTGATGCAGAAGCACCACCACCACCACTACCACTAGTAGTATGTATACCGTGTCCTGCAGAACCTGGTTGATTATCATGAGGCGCACCAGCACCACCACCTGCTATTAATAAAATATCACTTACTACTGCATTTGCTATTCCTGCTCCTGATTTTTTTACAACAAAAGAACCACCACCACCTCCTGCTCCTTCTGTTGTTGTTGTTCCTCTCTGTCCAACAGCAATATATATTACTTCTCCCTTTGTTAAACTAAAATCACCTCTAGTATAAGCACCTTTACCTGGATTTGACAATGAATCATCTGGTGGATCTGAAATTCCTACAAAATATATAGAAAATGTTTGTCTATCACTACCATTACTTACTGATCCATCTTTTGTATATCTTAATCTTACTTGTTGTCCATCTGTTAAATTATATGAATTACTGAAACTACCACCACCTGATCTTCTCCATTTTTGAGAACCATTTACATAAACATGAGCGTAATCAAAATTAGTTTCTGAACTTACTGAAGAACTAATATGAACAGTTACTGAACCACTCGCTGTAAAATATATATTACTTTGAGAATTATGACCATGATTAGTAGAATTACCAGTCCACGGTGAAGCCTGTGTACCAGAACCACTTATACTAAAACTAGATGTAGAAGTATTTGACATACTACCTGCTGGTGGGTGAGATTCTTCATTTGTTGCATTATTATCCCCTCCTTCAGCACCATATGCTGAAATTCTATATGTTCCTGTCATAGGCACTGTCCACTCTTGATAACCTTGAGATGTCATATTAAAATAAGAAGTATCAGTCCAAGAATCTGTGTAAACTGCTCTACATTCACTTAATGTAGGACCATCTTTCCCTGTTTTATTACAGTTTGTAAATGTATGAGAGGTAAAAGAATATAATTCATCTCTAGCCTGAGGAACTATATATAAAAATGACCAATTTGAATTATTATAAAAACTTGCATTTGTACTTGAATATTCAACCATACTTTGATTGTAAACTTTCCAGCTTGTACCTATTGTTCCATTTCCTCCACTCCAAATAAAACCATTTGGTGTTTGTTCTTTCTTTCTTCCATCAATTAAATAATTTGATGTCCAATTTCTAACTCTCATTGTAATCGCTGCTACATTTATACTTTCACCATTTGTTTTTGGTAAACGTAAATAATTACCACCATCTTCTGATATCTTTAATACATTACCTCTTATGCCTTGTATTATTGAATTATTTGAACCTACAATTTCTATATTTGCTGGTTGTTTTGAAATTGAATCTGTTAATTGTCCCGCAGCTATTGAACCAATTGGATAACTATTAAATAAATCCTTAATTATTGTTGATGAAGGTTCTGTTAATTCTGATTGTTGATATCCATTTCTATACCATGCCGAAAATACATATGATGATCCTCTATCACTTGCTGATATTTGAGTACCAGAAGTTGGAGCTGTAATTATATCATTTAATGCTAAATCTTTTCCAGATGCAAATGATAATGTAAACATACCTTCTCCTGCTAATATAGTTGTTCTGCCTTCATAATTTTTTGAATCTTTTCTATTTAATATAATACCATTTACATTTGCTAGACTACTTACATTATTTGAAGTTAAATTAACAGTTACATTTTCTACTTCTGATATATCCTCAGTAAATACTGCAGTTATTACTAATGAATCACCTTCTTTTAAAAATTGTCTACTTTCACCATCAACACTATATGAAATTCCTCCACTTGGAGCTGTATTATCTATTTCATAGTTTGATGATTTTATGTAAAATAATTCATCCCCATAAGGATCTATTACTATTTTATTTCCATTTCTTTCTGTCTCATAAGAATTATTTGTTAATGCATTTTGAATACCAGTAGCTATAGAATTATGTGTATTACTATGACTTGCACCAGAAGTTACATCCGATCCTTGAACTTCATAACCAATTGTATATGTTTCATTTACTGGTGTGAATTTAAACAACTTATTAATGTGATTTGAACCCCCTAACATATATAAATTATCATTGTGTTGTACTAAATTACCTCCATGTTGATAATTTAATGTTAAATTTACTGTATTTGCTGTATTTACTTGCTCTCTATCAACATTTGTAAATATTTTTATATCTGATACAGTTCCACCAAATGCTTCTGATGAATTATTATGCGCGCCATTACCAATTGTTATTCTACCATCCGTCATTACGAAATTTTTTGTAGTATCTACTATTAATAAATTATCAACATAAATTTGAACCTTATTAGAAACTTTATTATAATACCATTCGACTGTATATTGTGTATTTGGTAAGAACGATCCTCCATAAACAGGACCATCACTATTTAAATTTCCTTGTATACCAAAAGAAATAGTACTGTTAGAAAAAGCTCCATAATAAGCACCATTACCATTTCCAGTACCACCACCATATATAAATATTAATTTCCATCCGCCTAAACTAGATGGTGTTGTTATTATTGCTTTCACATAAATACTATTATGATCATTTGCATATACTGTTTCACTATTATTTACATTATGTGTTATTGTTGTTCCAAAATTACCACTAACAATTGGTACATTTTGTAAACCGATGGTTGACCATTTATTTGTATTCATATTTAATGCTCTTAAATGTCTATCAAAAGAACCATTTGTATCACCACCACATGTAAAAAATAAATGTTTATTAATAGTTCCTAGAGCATAGCCACCTTTTACAGGTGGTGTAATTGATGTATAAAATCTATTCCATTCATATCTATCTAAATCAAAATAATATGGATCTGCATAATGTGAATTAGATGTATCTCTAAAACCATAAATAAATAAACCTGCAAAAATACCTGTATTATAAAAAAATGACATAGCTTGTTTATTAGCGGGAGGTCCACCATTTGATGTTGTTGAAATTTCAGACCATGAATTTGTATTCAAATCAAATGCCCATACATCATTATAAGTTCCTCCAGCACCACCATGTATAAATAATTTATTTTTATAAATTGTTGATGAATAACTATATCTTGTACCTGGAGCTGTACCACTACCAGTATGTAATCTTGTCCAACTTGTATTTGAAATATTAAATTTCCATACATCATTTAATAATGAACCATTAGGCTGATAACCTCCAAATATGAAGATTTCTCCTCTGTAAATCTCAGCTTTTAAATTACTCCTTAAAGATGGGGCAGTTCCAGAACCATCATGTATAGTACTCCAACTATTATTATCAATATTATATGCTCTAACTGTATTTAAATAATTAGATCCATTGTACCCACATACTACATAAATTTTATTTTCATAAACTATAACACCCGCATCTATAGTATTTGAAGGAGATGCCATTTCTTGTACTGTCATTGTTGTATAATTTATCCTATTTTGAGTAATTTTGATGTTATCTGATGAATTAAATGAACCTTTTATCTCTATTGAATTACTATTATCTAATGTTGTTTGTGATACATTATTTGCACTATCTGTTACTTTTATTAATATACTATCTTCAGCCAAAAAAGCAGGAATATTATATGTTATTTGTTTAGTCTGTTGTGCTAAAATAGTATTATCACCTATGATTGTTAATCCAGTTCCTCCAATTGTAGTTGCAGATATTGTACCTTCTCCAGATGATGATACATCACATGTTCCAACTAATGCTTCTACTACATATGTGTAAGTATTGGAAGTTTTTGCATCATTCCATTTACCACCTACACTAGAATATAAAATTACTGCATCTTCATTACCTGAATTATTAGGTTCATTTGTATTCCAATTTGCATATGTATATTGTGTATTATCCTCATATCTCCAATCATTTTCTGATACAATGTCATTTAAACCAATCCATGGATTTGTATTTAATGTAGTTGATTTATCATATGCTAATGAATTTATTTTTGCTGAATCTATTTTTATTAATCTACCATTTAATGCTGCAGCTGCTATTCTTGCATTTGCGTAATTTGCTGTCTTATTTATCACATAATAAACTCTTTTTATATTTGATGTTGTTACTATTGATGGTACGGATACAGTATTATCTATTGAAAATGTACTTCCTGTTATAGGAATGGTTTTTATAGAACTACCAGCTATATCTTCTGCTGAATGAATTGTTGTCGATAAACTTGCATCTCCTGATGATGCTGTAAAAGTATATTGATATTGGTTTGAATTAATTTTTGTTAAATTAGTGGTATTTATTGTAGCTACACTTAGATTACTTGATTCTATTCTAATTTGAGGAACAGGATTATCTTTAACATCCTCACTAAATTGAACATTAACTAAAACAACTTCATTTTCAGAAAATATAGTTTTTTGATTACCTCCTGTTGAATAAGTTACTGTTGCTTCAGGTCTAGTGTTATCCACAATTATACTACCACCTAAAGTTGGAGTTGATTGTATAACATTACTTGATGTATCTTCAGCAGTATGTAATGTTGCTGTTAATACTGCATTTGCAGGATAAACACCTTTTGGAATGTAATTTCCTACACTTCCATTATCTACCCAATTTGTACTATTAAGATAACTTTCTATTAAATATTTAAATGATGCCTGATAAGCATCTCTAAACCAACCATTTGATGAATTTGCATCCCAATAAAAACCATCATCTTTATTAATTATTCCTGATTCTATTACATAATTATCTAAGGTTCCATAATTCGTTAAAATATTTATTCTTTGTGTACTTAAATGTCCACTCCATGCATTTGTATATCCTGGCAAAAACCAATATTCTTTTCCATTTATAACTCTAGTAGTAATATTATTTTTTCTAGCAGAATTAGAACTTGATATTATTGTATCTGTTGTTTCAGATGGTACAACATATGAATAAGTATACGTTGTTGAATTTACTTTTGTTAAATTAGCTAATGATACAGTAGAAACACCGACATGATTTGATGTTAATGTAATTTGTGGAACAGGATTATCTGCAATTACAGAATTAAATGTAACTGTTGCTAATAATGTTTGACCATTCTTTACTTTTGTTACAGAAGAACCATTTACTGTATAAGCAATACTTCCTTGTGGTGCCGTATTATCTACTGTAAAATTTATACCAGACGATAATGATGTTGCTAATAAATTATTACCTAAATCTTCTGTCCCGTTATTTGTTAAAGTAAATGTAGCATTACCACTTGGTACTCCATAAACATATTGGTATATCTGATTTGTTAATTTTGTCATATTTGTTGCCGATACTGTCGGAATAGAACCAGTATTTGATGATGTTAGTACAATCTTTGGAATTGGTGTATCTTTTACTACTTCTGTAAACGTATTTATAATTACTAATTCATCATGCTGCTTAGCATTACTATCTTCAACTAAAATTTTTACATCTTTTACTGGGAAATGAGCATGACTACCATCTGATTTAAATCTCATTTCAAAAGTATCATTTTGTTGAAATGTTACTGCTCCATTAAAATAAATATAAATATCGCTTCCATTTGTAGTAAACCCACTTACATTCCATGCATTTGAATCGGTAAAACTTACAGTACCAGTTGTTACAGTTATTGTATCTGTTGAGTAACATCTTACTACATTTAATGATGTTGATGTGTTACTTCTATTATACGCAAATTTCATTCGTATATCTCCATAAGTTGTATTATTATGAGATTCTATTTTAAAACCCATTAATTTCTTTCCAATCATTCTATTTTGTATACCTAGTATTAATTTATAACCATTCGCAGGATTTACTGTACCAGAACTAGCTGTAATCCATGACCAAGTAGTATCATTATTATCAATTATATTTCCTATATCAGGTCTGGTTTGAGAATCTAATACTGCAGATGCTGCAGGAATACCAACTAAATGCTCTGCTGAAGATGAACCTATTGTATTATCTACTTTAAATGTAGCTCCAGATGTAGGTGTACTTGTAATTACTGTTCCTAATTGGTCTTGACCTGTATGTAATGATACAGTCATTGTGCAATTTCCACCAGGAACTGAATAAGAATATGTGTAAACTGTTGTTGATACTTTTGTCATATTTGTTGTCCCTAGTGATGATACAGATCCATCATTTGAAGATAGAGATATTTGTGGTATAGGAGAATCGTTAATTGCTTCATTAAATGTTGCAGTTATTAATAATGTTTGTCCTTGTTTAGCTCCAAATACAGCTGCACCTCCAACAGAATAAGTTATTGCTGCTGTTGGAGCTACATTATCTATAATAAAATTTTGATTTGATGTTGGTATTGTTGTTATTGCATTTCCTGTTGGATCTGTTCCAACTGAAAATGATGCAGTAAAAGTAGCATTACCGGATGGAACTAATAAATTGTATGAATACTTTTTTGTATCTTTAATGTAAATTTCTACTTTATCTATAATTTGTGAATTAGGTCCTGGTGCTCCTCCAACATCATTTGTAACTACACCTGCTCTCATTGAAATATGATTGCTCCATGTTAATACATAAAATTTAATGTATCTTGCTCTAATCCTTGTATCCAAACTATTAGTTACTTTTGTACTACTGTCTGTATTTCCAGTAAATGCTTTACCACCATCCAAAACATAAAAATTAGTATTATCATTACTATAGTATAATCTATAACTGGTTACCCATTGAGAATTCGCATTTCTACCCTGAGTTGTCACCGCAATTACTGTTTTTACAGAACCAATATCAACTGTCATCCATTGACCTACACTATTTGAAGCAGCAGACCATGCTTGTTCTGAATCTAACATTGATCTTGCATGTCCTGTTCCTTTTGCCTCATTACTCCATATAGTAGAATAATAACGATCTGATTCTGCTGGATTCTCTGTTACATCAGATCCTCCATATGGATAATGATTTCCTACAGCATACCACCAATTATTATGGCTAGTAGAACCATCTAATAATGCATCACTTCCAGAAGGTTCTAAACCTCCCCAATAATTATTTGTAGATTCAACTGAAACTGCTGAATAACCAGATATAGAATTTGCCAAATGTGAACTTTGCCTCCATTCATTTACTGTATTATTATTATTATAATTTGGCCATTTCATTTTAAAATGATAATTTTGTAATTCACTACTTTTAAAGTCTTCTAGTATATCCATTCTTGAATAATTATCATTTGTTGGATCTGTTGCATTCCATGCACCTATTGTTTTCTCTGTACCTATTCTAAAATTCTTTATGTAAATATTCCCACCAGCTTGTCTCTGAATGAAAACTCTAAAATCTCCAGTACTTGTTAAATTTAATTCTTGATAATAATATTGATGAATGGTATCAACATATAAATCATCTTTCAAAATAATATTTTCAACAACATTATCACTATTTAAATATATTTCACCACCTTCTGTAGAAGACCAGTACTCAAAACTTACATAATAAGTACCAGCTGAAGTTATTTGTGTACCATACCAAAAAGACCAATCTGAATAATTACTAGTTAATGTCAATACATCACTTCCTGAATCATAAGAATAATAAGCACTTCTTCCAGAATAAGTATTAACAACAGTTGTTAATTTTGAAGATTCCCTTACTATCCAAGAAGGAGTTTTCATAGCAAAACCAGGTTTAGACCAAAATAAACCATTTGTACCTTGTAAAGTATTTCTCCAAATTAATGTCCAACCAGGTCCTAATAAATCTGTTGCACCAATTGTTGATACAGATCCATCATTTGATGTTAATGTTAATTTAGGTAATGGTGATAATTTCATCTGTTCTGAAAATGATACCTCAACTTTAAATGATTGATTTTCCGAACCTCCTATTTTTTCAGTACCATCATAACTAGATCTAGTTAATATTGCTGCTCGCATAGAAATGTAATCATACCATGTTCTTGGATTAAATTTAATATATCTTGCTTTTACTAAATTATCAAAATATTGTGTAACTTTTGTACTACGATCACTATTTCCAGTAAAAGTTTTCTCATTATCTACTGCATAATATGTTGAATTATCATTACTATAATATAAGTAATAACCTGTTACCCATTGATCTGCATTTGCTCTACCTTGTGTAATTACACCAACTATCCATTTCTCAGAACCTAAATCAAGAATCATATATTGACTTGTATTATTCTGTCCATGTACTGACCAAGATGCACTTGCATCTATTTGAGATCTTGATGTATTATTACCTACACTAGGATGTATACTGGAATAAGAACGATTTGCTTCTGCTACATTATCGATATCATTTATTTTCCATTTTAATGACCCAGTTGGATTTACTGTATCTATTGTAAAACTATTTAATGTTTGTGATGTTGTATTACCAGCTAAATCTGTTATTTCAACTTTATAACCAGAATATACACCATTTGATAAAGCATCAGTTACAAATGATTTATGTGTATTTGATGGAATATATGCTGTTACTGATTGCCATCCTGAAGCTAAATATTTTTCATAAATTCTCTCTACTCCTTTTATTGCTATTAATAGATAGTTACTGCGATGTCCAAATGTAGTGTGTTCTGCAAAAAATGAATTTTCCAATGTTGCTTTATAACCTGCATTGTTACTTGGTTCATCTGTTGTATTTATAATTATTAAATCACCTGTTTTTACAGTATTAACTAAAAATGTATTTAATGTATCATCTGCTGATGAACTAGAATATGTATTATAACTTGAATGTGAAGCATACGTCCATACACCATTAATATTTTGGTATCTACTTACTTGAACCATTGCACCAGCATCACTATTTTGTACTTCAGTACCATTTATGACTACTCTTACTCTTCTTGTACCACCACTACCGTATGAATCAGATTCAGCTTGTATTAATATATAATTACCATTCGCATCTCCTGTACCTCTATTTGTATTTGATACTTCCCAATCTGGATCTTTAACATGTGGATACACAATTACCATCATTCTGCGATAATTAGTAAATGTATCTGTATCACCCCAACTTGGATAACCATTTACATTATTTACATGTGATTTACCAAAATAATGAGGTGATGTTCCTAAATTTGCCCAATCTTTTGTTATACCATCTGCCTGATAAACAGGAACCCAAATATCTTGTGCTCCTTGATTTAAACTAGTATCTGCTTGTATCTCTGATAAATATGGTAATCTACCACCTAAAGATTCTGCATATCTTTGTCTACTAGCAAAATCATATCCTAACTCATCTGCTTGTCCTTCTATTTCATATACTTGGTTTATAGTAACTGATCCTGTTGCACTACTTGTACCGTCCCATATTGCAAAATATACAGTTTGATCATTTTGTCCTATAGCAGTATCAAAAGAAACATCTGTACCATTATGATGTAATTTTCTATTAGGTATATCTATTATGTACCAGTATGTTCCTGCTCCAGGTATTCCATTTGCTTGCTGTTCAGCTCCATTACCATTTGCAGATGTACCTCCATGCTTATTAGAATTTGTTATTGTAGGTACATTTTGTACACCAACGTAACCACCATATGTATTTGTTTTTGTATAATTTATTATTGTTTTTGCATTTTGATTTAAATTGAATATAGCTGTACAATATGAACCCGTTGATGTAAAAACTTTTGTTGTGTTATTCCATGTAAAATTACCTGGAGAACTTAATGATGAATTGTAATTCCACGCACTTCTTATATCTGTACCTAAAGTTAAATCATTTACTAATTCTAAATTAGTACCTATAGTTGTGTTACCAGTAGAATCTTTTATAGATATTGTACCTTCTTTATCTGTTTTTATAGTAATTTGAGGTGTATTAGTACCTGAATGTAATGATGGGTGCGTTACTATTGTCATATTGGGTGCCATCGATCTTAATTTAATATAACCACTACCTACTTTGTAATATTCTGCATTACCACCGTAAAATGCAATACCAAATCTTGTTGCACCTCCGGTTATTGTTGTTGGAGCTTCCATCGACTTTGTACCTGTCCAAGCATTATTACCAATGTTACCATAATTTTCCCAAACTCTGTATAAAGAACCTGATTCTTCAACTACAAAACCAATACCATCACTAGTATTTCTACCTGCACCCCAATTACCTCCTGTACCATTTTTATCAGCAAAATCAGGGTCTCCGCTTCCCCAATTGTAAATATTTACATTTTCATAAGCAATTTTATCAAACTTAATACCTAAATCAAAAACTAATACTTGCCAACTTGCATTATAACCTCCTGGTAAATTGCAATATATTTCTCCATCTGATTCTATAAAAATACCATCTGCATTACTATTGCTCTTTTCTATATGTGTATATTCATCTTTTCTATTGTAAAATATTGTTCCGTTTGTACCACCAGAAGTTGATGTCCCTAAAGGTATCTTTATCCAATTATATCCTGAACCATCGGTTTCTACTGTTAACGCTAATGTTCCGTTATTTGTTTCAATTCTTTTTGTTGTCATTTATTGAATATATAATAAAAAAGATTTAATCTAAATTTTTTATTATAAATTAAAATTTGTTAAAAAGACATTTATCACTATCTACTAATGCATACTTTAATACCTCCCAAATATTATCAACCATTACAATTTTAAATGTTTTATCTTCAGGATTAAAGTTTGAATCACGTATTTTCTCTAAATCTTTTTTATTATCCTTCGGACATAATACTAATTCAACACCTGCCTTTTTTGCACCTAATACCTTATCATCCAATCCACCTATCTCCATTACACGACCATTTAAGTTTATCTCTCCAGTCATCGCTATCTTATTATTGATTGGTATTCCTGTAAATAAAGATACCAATGCTGTTGTTATCGCTGCACCAGCTGATGGACCATCCTTTGGTGTTGCACCTTCAGGACAATGAATATGCACTCCCTTATTTCCTGTTTTTTTCCACTCATTATTTAATTTTGATTTCAATCTTTGAGGTAATAATGTCCATGCTACTGATTTTGCTACAGACATACTTTCCTTCATCACTTTTCCTTGAGAACCTGTTAAAGTTAAAAATAATGCAGCTTCTGAAGGTACTCGTGTTGTTTCAATCTGAGTTATACCACCCTCTCCTCCATCAGATGCATATAATCCATTTACACATCCTACACGTGGCTCATCACATATTTTAGTAAAATTATAAATTCGTTTCTTCTTAAATATATCATCTACTAACATCTTTTTTGATACTACTACTGGAAATCTCACTTTTTTTCCTAATAATTTTGAATTATTTAAATATCTTAAATTTATTTCTCTTGTTATCTCTAATAAATTCTCTTTTAATTTTCTTACACCTCCCTCATTTGTATAATTACTTACAATGAATTTTATCGCATCTTCTTCAAATTTTAAGTTTGTATCACTAAATCCACATCTCTTTAAAATATCAGGAAGTAAATAATTATTTGATATCTTTAATTTATCTTGTAATTTAAATCCTTTTGTTCTTATTAAAAACATTCTATCGTAAAGAACACGGTTTATTTTTTCTAAATAATTGAATGAAAATATAAATAATGCTTTCGATAAATCTATGTCTAATCCAGAAAAATATTTATCATTAAAATGACTATTCTGTGTACTATCAGTAATATGCATTAAAATATTTGTTATCTCTTCACCTTTCGCTGTTTGTGATACTTTATCTAACTCATCAAAATAAATCACAGGATTCATACATTTTGAATTCACTAATACATCCACTATTTTACCCCATCCAGAACCTTCATATGTATAATCATGTCCCTCTAAAAAAGAAGCATCAGTTGCACCACCTAATGATATAAAAGCAAATGGTCTTCCTAGCGCTTTGCATATACCCTCTTTCACTAAAGAAGTTTTACCATTTCCTGGTGGACCTTGAATAGCTATAACATTCCCTGCTCCTGATGGATTTACTATACTCTGAGCTACTATCTGAAGTATCTTCTTTTTCGCATCATCATGCCCAAAAATTGCACCATCCATAGTATTTCTTAAATCTTTTAAATAATTTTTTACTTTTGATTTTGAATCATCTTTTGTTACAGGATAATTATGATATTTACCAAAAGGTATCCTTAATACAGTATCTACCCATTTTTTTAATTTACTATACTCACTACTAAATGGATTTATATTATCATATTGTTTTAGTTTTTTTATTATTGCATTCTTATTTTCTAACGATGTATCGAAATCCATCACTTGAATCATCAATGGCTTCTGTGATCCATTGAATTTATTTAATTCTTCTAACATTTTCAAATATTTATTTTTGTCATCTACATCCAAATTCTGAAAATAATCTAAATCAGTTGAATTGTTTTCTTTACCTTGTGTTAAATCCATAAATTTTTTATCTAAATCATCTAACTTCTTTCTTTTTCCTCTTTTAATAATTATTCGATTACCTCTTAAAAATATTCCTTTTCCTTCTAAATCTTCTTTCATTTCTTGAAAATTTTCAGTATCTTCAGGATTATAAGATGAATCATCTCCATCCTCTTCTTCCTCCTCTTCTTCTTCTCCCTCTTCATATTCTACCTCATCATCATCTGGTACAATAAAATCTCCTAAAGAAACTAAAGTCTCATCATCAACATAATCACTATCATCGTAAAGTTCTGTTATCATCTCATAGTATCTTTTAGGAGAAGAAAAAATTTCACAACATAATACAATATTTTCTTTTATCTGCGAATTTAATTTTGGATGAATCTTATTACCTAATTCTAAAATTAATTCTTCTACTAAATTCACAAATTTCTTTTTTGATGAAGCTACTTTATTAAAATCAAATTTTACTAAATAATTACTTACTTCAACTTTTACTATTTTTACTAAAAGGTAATTATTTATTAATTCTTTATTATTATCTAATAATTCAACTATAGAATTATCTTTATCTATGCATAAACCATTCATATCATCAAAATATTGTAAAACATCATTTTTTGTTAAACTTCTTAATTCCTCCAAAACACTGTTTAAATATGTTAATTTTATAAATTTTCTCATTATTGGGTCATCTTCTTGAAAATCATCACCATTCCCTCTCTTTTGTTTTTTTTTTGGTCTTGATGAAGAACTTCTAGAATCGTTTTTGTTTGCAAAATTATCTGTCATTTTATTTTATAATTTAATAAATCTTTAACTAATATTATTTTTGTCAATTTATTAATAAATTAAAGATTATCTAGTAATACACCATCGCCTACTCCATACCAATAGTAATTCACAGTCGTATCATTTACATCATATGCATATAGTCTCTTACCAATTCTATATTTCTCATATACAACTTCATTTTTTGTATCTACTAATCTTGGTTTTAATAAATCTAATATGTAATTCATTATACTTTTCTGATAATATCTTGGTTTGTATAGATCTTCTCCTGTTCCATTTATATTGAATATTACTCTTTCCTTATGAATTCTAGTTATTTCTCCTTTTTCAGGTATTTCGTCTAACCAATAATTTACACCAGTTACTTCTAATGAACCATAATTCATTACCGCTTCTATTTCCATATTATCTTTAAATTCAACTGGTACTTTATTTATTCCAACTAAATAACTACTAACATTAAAAACAACAGGAGTAAATTCACGTAATATTGAAGGTCTTCTTATATTTTCCGACATTTTTTATTAATAAATAATAATAAAAAAATTTTTAATCAATTTTTATTTATTATGGTATAAATTGTATAATTTATCTTTTATTATTTTTTCTTCTTCAGTTATATTTTCATTAGTTAAATTTGTTGAAAAAGTATTCTCAAATAATTCTAAAACGTTTCTATATTCAAGTAGACTATTATTCTTAAAATAATTACTTACATTTATTTTAAACC
>Ga0163109_10001069_pt1 | contig 21679 bp, 8 predicted proteins | sample CRUFie1St13metaG_FD_108704 | JGI IMG/M metagenome (GOLD analysis project Ga0163109, IMG submission 108704) | Marine microbial communities from the Costa Rica Dome - CRUD Field 142mm St13 metaG | ecosystem: Environmental > Aquatic > Marine > Oceanic > Photic zone | place: Costa Rica: the Eastern... | reverse complement strand
TGGGCAAGTCATCCTCGCGGGCGAGGTAAAAAGCCATGCGTATCTGGACGTGCAAACCATCGCACGCGATGTGATTTCGCGCATTGGTTACACGAAGAGCGAGTACATGTTTGACGCCCAATCCTGCGGTGTTTTGAGCGCCATTCACGAGCAGTCCAGCGACATCAATCAAGGCGTGGAACGCACCCAGCCCGAGGAGCAAGGCGCGGGTGACCAAGGCATGATGTTCGGGTACGCGTGCAAGGAAACGGCCAACTACATGCCGCTTCCGCTCGACCTTTCGCACCGCTTGTTGCAGGAGCTCGCTGCCATCCGCCGCGAGACGCCCAGCCCCATGCCGTACCTGCGTCCTGACTCAAAGTCGCAGGTGACCATCCAATATGCTGATGACAACACGCCTGAGCGCATCGAGGCCATCGTCGTCAGCACGCAGCATGACGACTTTGCCGAAGAGTCAGCAATGCTGACCAAAATCAAGGAGGACGTTCGCGACATCCTCATCCCGCGCGTCAAGGCGCAAATGGGCGCAGACGTCCAAGCCCTGTTCGGAGACGACATCAAGTTGCATGTGAACCCCACGGGCAAGTTCGTGATCGGCGGTCCGCATGGCGACACCGGCCTTACCGGCCGCAAAATCATCGTCGACACCTACGGCGGTCGCGGAGCCCACGGCGGCGGAGCGTTCAGCGGCAAGGACCCGTCGAAGGTGGACCGTTCGGCCGCATACGCTGCGCGCTATATCGCGAAGAATTTAGTGGCAGCGGATGTGTGTGACGAGGTGTTGGTGCAGTTGGCGTACGCCATTGGTGTTGCCGAACCGGTTGGGTTTTATGTCAATACGTACGGCACAAGCCGCGCCGGAATTTCAGACGGCGAACTTGCAGCGAAGATCCAGCCGTTGTTCCCGACCAAGCCGTACGACATCGAACAGCACTTCAAGCTGCGCACACCCATTTATGAGGAGTCGGCTGCCTACGGTCACATGGGCCGTCAGCCCGAAACGAAGACGAAGCATTTCGTTAGCCCGGAAGGCAATGAGGTGACTGTCACGGTCGAGCTGTTCCCGTGGGAGAAACTCGACGCAGTGGAGCGGGTGAAGGCGGCGCTGGGGTAGTGCGCTGAAGTGTTCTCAATTGGCGATAAGCCGTTGGTTTTGCAGGATATTTTTAGTATTTTGTTGGACCAACTTAGCTAAATGAATCGCTTTTTTGCACTTGCGGCAGGCTTGCTGCTTACCGTAATATTTTCGTCCACCCAAGCTTTGGCTCAGCTTCCCGATGGTAGCATCGCTCCGGATTTCACGGCCACCGACATCAACGGTGTGGAGCACAACTTGTATGACCTGCTCGATGAGGGGAAGAAGGTTATCCTTCAATTTTCAGCTACGTGGTGTGGGCCGTGTTGGAGTTATCATACCAGCGGCGTCTTGGAACAATTGTATGCTGATTACGGACCGGATGGTGCGGACGAGCTGCGCATTTTCTTTTTGGAATCAGATGATACAACCACCGACGATGATCTAAATGGAACCGGAACCGCGACGCAAGGCGATTGGGTGACAGGTACGGGCTACCCCATCATTGATAACGCCGGAAGTATTTTCGATGCCTACTCCAACACTTATTATCCAACCATATATACCGTTTGCCCCAATCGTGTACTGACGGAGTCGGGTCAGGCGAGCTACAACGATCATGTCGCAATTTTTACCGCGAACGATTGTTCAGCTGCGACTCTTGCGAATGACCCAACATTGCTTGATGTTACCAGTGAATCGGTTTTTTGTCCGGGTGATGCTCAAACGGTTACCGTTAACATGATGAACCTTGGATTGGAAAATCTGACGTCCGCAACTCTAGGAGTGTTTGTGGAAGGAGAAGAATTGCAAAGTGCCCTCTGGACCGGTGATCTTGAAACGTATGGAATCGCCGAGGTAGCCATTGATGACGTTTATTTTTCAGGGTCTTCTGACTTCACAGTGGAAATCACCGATGCGAATGATCAGAACGAATCCAACAACTCCGCACCAGGATTCACAGAAGAAGCGGTCGAATCCGCCATGCTGATTCAAGTCGAAATCATGGTCGACAACTGGCCTCAAGAAATTGGGTGGTCGATTACAGACGATTCAGGAAACTTGGTAGAAGCAGTATCGCCCGGATCGATTGGGGGTGGGGAAGGTGATGTCTTTGATTGGTGGGTCACCCTCCCTGAGGCTGGTTGCTACTCTTTTGAAATTACGGATTCATATGGCGATGGAATTAACGGTTCTGCATGGGGCTCGATTGACGGACACTGCTACGTCACGAGCTGGTGGGATGAGGCGAATATGGCTTCGACCATTTACACGTACGACGGGTCGTATTGGTTCGAATCGGAACAGGCAGGATTGGCAGCTGTGGAAAGCACACCGTTCGGCTGCACCGATCAAGCCGCTTGCAATTACAACCCTTATGCTGAGGAAGATAACGGGTCGTGCACCTATCCAGGATGCTTGGATTCAGAGGCAGTGAATTACGACCCAACAGCGGGCTGTGAAGGCGAGTGCATTTACATGGAATTCACATGTGAATTTATAGGAAGCGTAGGTTGGAATGACTTCGCGACTGGTGCATTCCCTGACTACCAGCAGGCCATGCAAGGCGTGGAATGGTCTGGCGAATGGGTTTTGCACGTAGCTGGTTCCGTGGTCGAACCAGCCTCCGGTGTGACCTATCCGATTCACCATTTTGAGTGGAATGCCATGGACGGCTTGCCGGACTGGGCGACCGAATCCGACTTCGAGCTAGGGGATGTAGGGCCTAACGAACAGCGCTGCATCTCGGCATCGGGAATTCCGACGGCGCCTGGCCTTCACACCCTTGCGCTAAGCGGTGAGTTGTTCATCTCGATTTTCGGTCAGCCGTTCAGTACAGGGGACTACACGTTCGAGGTTGAATTGGATGTATTGGCCAATCCAAACCCCATCACTGGCTGTACCTACCCGCTCGCTTCCAACTACCTGTCCTATGCCACCCTAGACGACGGCGGATGCCTCTTCCCGGGTTGTACAGATCCGGAGGCGGGGAATTTCAGTCCCATTGCCAATGTCGATGACGGCAGTTGCGGGGACGGCTGCACCACGCAGCCCTCGGCCGGCTGCTCTACCGATAACAATGGAGACGGTGTAGTCAATGTAACAGATTTGCTCGCCCTCCTCGGCGAGTTTGGAAACGAATGCGAATGATGATGAAGTTGAAGCTCATTTTACGGTTTTTGGTCGCTGTGGTATGCGTTCACGGTGCGGTCGACTCAGCCCGTGCAACCCACATCTTGGGCGGTGAATTGTATTACGACTACCTCGGACAGGAACAATTTGAAGTATTCCTAAAATTGTATAGTGAACCCACCGACGTAGGCAATGGCACCCTCGATTATAGTTTTACGCTGGGCGTGTATAGTGACGGAGTGCTCTACGAATCTGTTACTCTATATCTCGACGTAACGAGCACGGTGCCAGTTCAAGTCATAGCGCCAGAATCCTGTCAGGGCATGGAGTCGGAGGAAATCCTGCAATTGATGTATTCAGGAATCGTAAGCTTGCCAAGCAATGATGCCGGATATGACCTCACCATTCAACGTTGTTGTTTTGGCGACCATGTCGACAATCTCCTCAATCCTGTGGATACGGGTATTGCCTTGGTGTCCCATGTGCCAGCATTTACAAGTGATGCTAACCCGAATAGCAGTCCACGCTTTGGGGCTCAATTGGGATGGCAGTTTTGCTTGGGGGAATCGCATGAATTATCGAATGTTGCTTGGGATCCTGATGGGGATGAGATTATTTACGAATGGATTAATCCTTTGAGTGGTGGGTCACCCAACAATCCAGCTCCCTTGCCACCCCTCGACCCCCAATTCCTTTCTTCCGTGAGTTGGGCTTCAGGATACGCTCAGAACTCCCCCTTCCCATCCAATACTCCAATTGAGTTGGATCCTTACTTAGGGACCATCGGTTTTGAACCTAATGAGCACGGAGCATTCGTCTTTGCTATTCAAGCGATTGAAATGCGAGATGGAATGCAACTGAGCACCACCTTTCGGGAAATGACCCTTCACTTCGAAGAAACCGCGCCATTAGTACCAGTTACGTTTCAAGTTGACATGAACAACGAAACCGTCTCATCAGACGGTATTCACATAGCCGGGGGATTCCAAGGTTGGGACCCGTCTGCCACATTGCTGACTGATGATGACTCGGACGGTGTTTATGAGCTGACCATCGAACTCCCTGCCGATAGCACCTATGAATTCAAATTCATCAATGGCGCTTCATGGGACTTTGTTGAAGACGTTCCACCCACCTGTCAAGTGGAAGTGTCCGGTAATGACAACCGATTCGTGGCTGTTGGTGCGGACGATACAGAAGTTACTTATCACATTTGTTGGGAGAGTTGCGCCGCATGCGGGATGACGACCGTGCGGTTTCGCGTCGATATGATGCATGAAGACCCTATTTCACCGAATGGGGTTCATGTAGCAGGAAATTTTCAGGGCTGGAATCCATCGACTTCACCGTTGTCAGATTCGGATGGTGACGGCGTTTGGGAAACCTGGGCTTCGTTTGATCCGCTCGACATAACGGATGGGGTACTACTTTTTAAATTCATCAACGGCAACTCTTGGTCGGACCCAAATGAATCAATGACCGACCAAGCTTGTGCGAACGATTTTGGTAACCGAGTGCTGACATTCGAAGATGATAACATGTTCCTGAATGCTGAAGGAACGGCATCTGAAGCCCCCTGTTTCAACTCCTGTGAAAGTTGTGTTTTGCCTGAAGAGGTGACCTTTCGTGTAGACATGACGACCCAAGAATCGGTTTCCCCGAATGGAGTGCACGTGGCCGGTTCATTCCAGGGCTGGAACCCATCAGCCAATCCGCTTTATGACGATGATGGTGACGGCATCTGGGAGGCCACGTATGGCCTGATGCCCGGAGAGTATCAATTCAAATTCATCAATGGGAATGATTGGGGAGGCAATGGTGACGGCAATGTGGACAATGAGGCGGTAATTGGAATTTGCACAGCAGATGGCAGCGATAACCGAGCTTTGACTGTGGCTGAGGACGCGATGGTATATCAAGCCTGCTACAATGAATGCACTATGGAATGCCAAGAGAATCCCGTGCAACTACCATTTAATTTATCAAGTCCTCAAGGCAAAGTCTGGCGCTTGGATGGTGAAGGCTCTTACATGGTCGGTCCTGCACCAGGGAGCGGTGACTGGTGGGGCGGTTTAGACGCTGCCGGCGTCGTGGAGCGTTACTGCCAGATGGACGATGAATTCATCTTCTACGACGACGGAACTTTCGTCATCGATACAAAGGGCGATGTGTGGGCTGAAAGCTACATGGGCGGTAACAACGAATGCCTGACCGATGAGTCTTTGGTCGCTCCGTTTGACGTCTTTGGATCGGGAACGCACACGTTTACGGCGACTGACAACGAAATCACGGTCAACGGCCTTGGCGCATGGATCGGCTGGAATAAACCCTTTAATGGCGGCGAATTGGCAAACGACGGCACCGGAACCCCCGTTTCGTCCATCACCTACGATGTGCACGAGTACAGCAATAACGCCGGATATGAACTCTTAACCATCACCATCGATTATGGTCAGAATCCAGGGGAAGCTTACTGGACCATGCGTTTGCGAGCGGAGTCGTCAACAGGTTGCATGGATGATGACGCCTGCAATTTCGACCCTGGTGCAACTGTGCCGGACGCTAGCGCCTGTATATACCCCGAGCTCAATCAAGATTGTGGGGGATACTGCATCGACCCCACAGCTTGCAATTACATTGAAAACCCGGGGTCTGTCAGTGGAGTTAGCATCTATTCTCAATCGTTTGAGGGCTTTTCACCAGGTGATTATGTTAGCGATGATCCCAATTGGATTACTTGGGGCGCTGGTCAAGAAGGCACTGATGGTGATGCTCAAATTAGCGATGAACAAGCGCACACAGGTGAGAACTCTTTGCACATCTATGCCAATTCGGCTGCAGGAGGACCATTGGATGTAGTCATGCTTGTGGGCTTGGATGAGGGGGTTTATACCGCCTCTTGGATGATGTACGTGACGGATGGTAATTCAGCCTACTACAACATCCAAGAAGACGTATCCCCGGGAGTGGGATGGGCATTTGACGTAACTTTTGCTTTCACCGGTGACCTTCAGGTGGTGATGGATGGAGCTACGGTTGGATCCGGGGTGTTTCCTATTGAGGAATGGTTCGAAGTTCGTCACGACCTTGATTTAGACAACGATCTCATCACGCTGACCATTGCAGGCAATGTCGTCGGAAGCTTCACGTTTGATTCACCGTTCGGGGGGGTGAATTTTTTCGGATACGGCGACGGCACCACTGTGGGAAATTGGTTTATGGATGATATGGAAATCCATGACGGCACCGAAGGTCAAGTTCCTGCACCGTGCACGTATCCAGGTTGCATGGATCCTGCTGCGTTCAATTACGATGCAACGGCAGGTTGTGAAGAGGAGTGTATCTATTTGACGTATGATTGTGCATCCATCGGCTACGAGGCCTGGTCGACAGAGGATATGGGTCTTTTTCCGGACTGGCAAGAGGCGGTGCACGGAGTGGCTTGGGAGGGCGAGTGGGTGCTCAACATTCCGGAGACGATTGTCGAACCCGGATCGGGTGTGGTCTACGGAGTCCATCACATGGATTGGACCGGCCTGGAGGGTTTGCCTGATTGGGTAGAAATGACTTCCTACAATCTCGGTGAGCTCGATGCCAGCTCCCAGCACTGCATAGCCGCCTCAGGTACACCTGCAGAGCCAGGACTGCATGAAATTAACGCTACCGGCGAGGTCTTCATCTCCATTTTCGGCCAACCCTTTAGCATCGGTGAACAATCGCTCTCCGCTTGGTTGGAGGTGGCTGAAAATCCCAATCCGATTCCGGGGTGTACGTATGCGAACGCCGTCAATTTTGTGAGCTACGCGAACGATGACGACGGAAGTTGTCTTTTTGCTGGATGCACAGATGCCACGGCTGGCAATTTTAACCCCATTGCAACCATTGACGACGGCTCCTGTGGAGAAGGGTGCGACCCCGCGGGCGACTCCACATGCCAAGCGGACAATGATGGCGATGGCATTATAACGGTTTCGGACCTGCTCATTTTGCTGGCTGAGTTTGGAGCGACGTGTGAATAAAGTAATAGAAGAATGAAGTATCGATTTTTCGCAATGATGATTTCAATGCTTGTGACCGCCACTTCGTGGGCGCAAACATCCGTTGTGACTTTCAATCTCAACATGGAGAACGAAACCGTGTCCGAAGGAGGTGTCTACCTCGGCGCCGGTGTCATCGGTGGTCCCACCGAGCATGAATTGACCGACCCGGACGGGGACGGCGTGTACAGTGTCGATGTTACCATGCAAAATGGCACCACAGGCAACTACATTTTCCTGAACGGAAATTGCCCCGACTGGAGCTGCAAAGAGAACTTGCAGGGCCTCCCTTGTTCAGATCCAGCCAATTGGAATGACCGCATCTTGCCTGAAATCAACGGAGATATGACCATTAGCACCTGCTTTGGTCAATGCTCAGAAGACGGCTCTTGCCAAGCTCCACCGCCTGCTTCTGCTGTGACTTTCCGCGTGGACATGTCGGAGTACACCGGCAGCTACGGCGCAGTGAATTTGAACGGCGGCTTCAACGGCTGGTGTGGTTCTTGCGCTGAGATGACCGATGACGATGCAGACGGCGTCTACGAGCTCGCCATCGAGCTTGATAACGAGATGTCCTACGAGTACAAGTTCACGTTGGACGGGTGGAGCAACCAAGAGGAATTCACTGAAGGTGATCCATGCACCAGCACCATTGACGGATTCACCAACCGAGCGTTGACCACCGGAACCGAGGCCATGACCTTGGACGTGGTGTGCTACAACTCCTGCTCGGCTTGTAGCGATGACCTGCCGTGGTCGCACGATTGTAACGTCGATAATTGTGATTCGTGGACGTTTGGCAACGGTGCGGACATCGCCGGCTCACCGTGGCAAGGAATTGATTTGAACTTTGAATGCTCGACAGCGGGGCCAGCAGGGCCTTACAATCAATGGGCTGGAGGAACAGGGGATTTCACAGCTGTCCCGCCAATGAACTCCACCACCGGTTCGAACGGTTTGCTCATTGTTGACTCAGATCTCTTTGGTGCAGACGCCAATTACAGTGCGTCTTGGATTGAAAACAGTTGGGTCCAGACCGCTGAACCAATCAACTGCGGTGCGACCGAATTCATCCGCATGTCTTTCCAAACCCGCTATCGCTGCTGGGATAACGGCTCAAGTGATGACAGCGAAAAGTGCCTTGTAGAGATTTCGAGGGACGGTGTGAATTGGCCGGACATCTCAACATTCTCAGAAGCCGACGGTACAGTGGACTACGGAGATGGTGTACTTGTTCCAAGCCGTTGGGAAGTGTTCCCAGGCTATGAAACGGGAAGCGAAACAGGCAATCCGAGCTTTATTGACTTGGATATTTCGAGTGCAGCGGGTGGTCAAGAACAGGTGTGGATTCGGTTCCGCTGGTCGGGTACGTGGGGCTACAGTTGGGAGATTGACGACATCTTTTTGCAGGAAGTTCCCATGAATGACATGCGCGTGGAGTCATACGTATCCACCACGGATTACGAAAATACCGGCATGTATGAGCTCGGGGCCATTCCCATTGGACAATTGACGAACTACCAAGCAGGGGTGACGGTGAAAAACATTGGCATCAATCCGCAATCCGGGGTCCAGTTGAACCTTTCGGTAGATGGAACGACAATTGGAACATCCCCGCTGTACTCTTTGGACTACGATACTGAAGAGACTCTCCAAGCCGCCTATGCCCTGAATGGTCTAGGACTGGGGTCTCACACGCTTGAATTTGAGGTGTCTTCGGATGCTGAAGATGACTATCCCGAAAACAACTCTGCGACACGAACTATCGAGATTACGGAGCATCAATTGGGAAGGGATAACGGTTCCATGACGGGATTGTTTCCAAGCGATGGGTACGATGATTTCATCGCCCTGAATCCGTTCGACATCTACGCGGACGCCACCATTTATGCGATCGATGTGGCCATTGCCGCAGGAACGGAATCGGGTACACCGGTCATCGCCCATCTATATGATCCCTCAGACGAGTCCTTTTTACAGGAACAATACGGAGGGTTGATGGCATCTTCGTACCAACTAGACTTGGACGGCACTTGGACCAACGAAGGCGATGAGACAGAAGTAACCTGGTACACGCTTCTCCTTGAAGATCCCGTCAACGTTAGTGCCGGACAATCCATTGCAGCCGGTTTTGAGCACTACGGGGGTAGCAATGTTCAGATTTGGGAGTCGCATTTCGCCTTCGACCAAACAAGTTTCACCTATGGTCCCTTTGGGAGTGGTCAGGCGTACGATTGGTATTACACCAATGAGGTCCCGATGGTGCGCCTGAACTTCAATCCGGACGCTGTCAATTCTGGTGCAGGTTGCACCGATTCACAGGCGTGCAATTACAATCCCAATGCTTTGGAAGACAACGGTTCTTGTGAATACGAAACGTGCGCGGGCTGCTTGGATGAGATGGCGTGTAATTTCGATTCTGAGGCGACCATCTCATCGCCAGAACTGTGCGAATATCCTGGGTGTTTGGATTCTTCTGCCACCAATTATGACCCTTCAGCGGGGTGCGATGGACCGTGCATTTATCTGACATACGACTGTGCTTCAATTGGTGAACCAGCATGGGGCAATGAAGCGATGGGCCTATACCCGGAGTGGCAAGGAGCAATGCACGGCGTGGCTTGGGCTGGCGAGTGGGTATTCAATGTCCCGCTAAGTATCGTGGAGCCCAGTTCGGGGGTGACGTACAGCATCCATCATGTCAATTGGACCTCGGTGGATGGCCTCCCAGCCTGGTTGGAAGAAGTGGACTACACATTGGGCGAATTGGCTGCTGAATCCCAGCACTGTATTGCAGCGAGCGGCACACCATCCGAGCCTGGATGGCACGAAATCACTTCGAACGTCGAAGTCTTCATCTCCATCTTCGGCCAGCCGTTCAGTATCGGTGAGCAGTCATTCTCTGCATGGCTGGAGGTAGCCGAAAATCCCAATCCAATTCCGGGGTGCACGTACGCAACCGCTCAAAACTTCGTCGCTTTCGCCACGTTGGATGATGGTAGCTGCGAATTTGCAGGTTGCACGGACCCTGAAGCGGGCAATTTCAATCCCCTCGCGACCATCGACGACGGTTCCTGCGGGGAAGCATGCGACCCCTCCTCGAATACCATTTGCGAGACGGATATCGACAACGACGGCACGGTAAGCGTTTCAGATTTGCTGCTGTTACTCGGAGATTTTGGTACCACTTGCATCGAATAATGACACTATGAAAAATTTCGTACGCATCATCATCATGGCTTTTTCGGCCGTCGCTGTTACGGCCACTGCCCAAGTAGGGGTAATGCTGCCCAAGGCACCGCTCATGGCAGGTATACCGAATGACGCCTCCCCTTCGGCTTCATTCAATCCAATTCCCACTGCTATGCAACAGGGCATGACCAATATTCTGTTCTACGAGGATTTCGCCAACGGTTTTGCTGGGAATAATGGCATTGGTGCCTGGACTGCTGAAGATACGGGTGGAGGGTTGATTTGGCAGGCGGTCGATGAGGCAGGTAATGGCTACTATGCCGATGGCTCTCCCTCCGGCGTACAGCCCCCTGCAGGTGAGTACTCAACCAATATTGGTTCAATTAACTCCACGACTGTTGACAACGGATGGATGATTTTTGACTGTGATCACTACAACACGCCCATATCGGAGGGGTACGATAACACCGAAGGATGGATCACATCACCAAGCTTGGACTTCGCTAACGTCGGTTCAGTAAGCATTGCATGGGAGCAATACTTCCGGTACTGTTGTTACTCTTATGCTCCCATTTACCTTCAAGTGAGCAACGATGGCGGCGCTTCCTGGACCACATTCGATGCACACGGCACATTCATCGAATCTGCCAACACCGCATCGGCCAATCCACTCCCAACGGCGGTTGATATTTCTTGTGCGGCAGCCTATCAGTCCAATGTACTTATCCGTTTCTCCTACCTGCAGGCACCAGAAGTTGGCAATTCTTACAGCCACTACTACTGGGGGATTGACGATGTGATCATATATGAGAACATCGTCTCAAACGACTTAGAGGCAGTTCTTCTCTCCAACGGTGATATCGAAAATGGCTTTGAGTACAGAGTGACCCCTATGGAGCAGGTTGTCTCACAAGCGGATGGTGGCGTATTGGCTGGTTTGAGGTTTAAGAACAATGGCACTTCGGACCAGCTGGCTACGGCTTTGATTGAAGTGCTCGATTCGAATGGTGAAGTGGTGGGTTTAGCTTCCGAGAGTCTGGGCGTAGTGAGTTCGCCGGCGAATTCAATTATTTGTCCTGTCCCTCAATATGAGTCAGTATACATCGCAACTGGATGGGTTCCGGAAGCTCCAGGCACTTATGCGCTGCGTGCAACTATCTTTTCGGATTCTGGTGAGGACCACACGCCTGAAGACAACGTCATCAGTAAGACCATTGTCTTCACGGAATATGAAATGGGACATGCTGATGATGGGGCTTTGGACACCGAGTTGACGCCACAGGATTCCGACATTGAAGGGCTGTTCGAACCTTCTGGATATGGAAGCTACTTTGAAATGCAGAATGAGGGTTCCATCGCATATGGGTTAGCCGTACGTTTTGGGCCGAACAGTGGCGGGGGCGATCTGGAATTTGAAACAAGATTGTACACATACGACGGTGCTGCGGGTCTGACCGATTCTCCCTATGAAACAACTTATTGGATATACAATGATTCATGGACTCCGGATAGCACCGAGAATGGCGAGTATATCTACCTGCCGTTTGAAAATCCCATTGAGTTGACCACAGAGAATTTTTATTTCGCTGGTGTCATCAATGAATTTGAAAGTGAAACCCAGTTGACGGTTATGGGTAATGCCGACAGCGATACCGATGGTTCAACGGGAGATTACAGCCAAACAGGGGCTGGTGATTTTGTATGGTTTACTTCGCAATCGGCTACGCCGGATATACGACTCGTGCTAAGCCCAGAGCTATTTACATATCCGGGTTGCACGGATGCGGCCGCTTGTAATTTTAATCCTGGAGCGAACATTGATGATGGTTCTTGCGGCTACACTAATTGTGGCTGCATGGATTCGCAGGCCTGCAATTATGATCCTGCAGTTGAGTTTGACGATGGCTCATGCTGCGAGTGCATAGATGATTCTTTACCTCCGCTGTTGCTTGGGTCCTGGCAATTCGACACAAGCGCCGGAGCATTGAGTGTTGGACCAACGCCACTGTCAGGTGAGTGGTATTCATCGCCGGAGGGTGGATTGCAACCGACTCAATTGGACGATCGTTGGACTTTCACCGAATCCAACATGCTCATTTATGATAATTCGGGAACAACTCTGAATCCTTTTGAAGGATTTGTTGAAACGGAGGTTGAATGGGATCCCTGGGTATTTGAGATGGAATCAGTAGGGGACATTCTGGGTTTCAATGGCTTCACGATACTGAGTGAAATCCCTGGTATTTGCGGCTGGATGGGGGTTTGGGATTCTGGGCCGAACTATGAGATTGTCGAGCTTACTGAGACGACTCTGGTAATTTTGAGTCAACTTCAATCAATTGATTGTGTCCCGTCAGAAGGATATTTTACCCTGCGATTTGTCCGTTCAGAGCCCTATGAGGCTAATTATTGCGTCGCAGGCTGCACGGATTTGGCTGCGTGCAATTTCAATCCTCAAGCCACAATCGAGAATAACGAATTCTGCACTTTCCCGGGTTGCGATGACCCTTCGGCCTCGAATTACGATGCTTCAGCTGGTTGCATCGGCGAATGCATTTACCTCACCTATGATTGTGCTTCCATCGGTGACGGTGCGTGGTCAGATGAAGCGATGGGCTTATTCCCGGATTGGCAGGAAGCGATGCATGGCATACCATGGGAGAGTGAATGGGTATTCAACGTTCCAGGAACCATTATTGAGCCCGGATCGGGTTTGCCCTACGGTGTTCATCACGTCGATTGGGTGAGTTTGGAAGGTGTACCTGGTTGGGCCACGGCAATGTCGTTTGATGAGGGTGAGGAAATGAACGCGAGCACTCAGCACTGCATAGAAGCATTCGGAACTCCCACGGCGCCGGGAATTTATGAGGTCACGGCAATCGGCGAGGTATTTATATCCGTCTTCGGCCAACCCTTCACCATTGGTGAGCAGTCCTTCTCGGCGACGCTCGAGGTCATGGCCAACCCGAACCCCATACCGGGATGTACGTACCCACTGGCCAACAACTACCTCTCCTACGCAACGCTGGATGACGGAGGCTGCGAATATTGGGGTTGTACAGATGCCGATGCGGCCAACTTCAACCCGTTTGCCAACATCGATGACGGGACGTGTGGGGAGGCTTGCGACCCTGCAGGTGATTCCACGTGCCAAGCGGATAACGATGGCGATGGCATCATCTCCGTTTCGGACTTGCTCATCCTGCTTGGAGAATTTGGTTCGGCGTGCGAATAGTTGTGCTGGTCATATCAAGCATCCTAGTGTGGTCAGCCAGCTGGAATTTGGCTGCGGGCCAATTTGCCTTGGTTAATGCGCCGATGGAGGCCTCCGCCGTGGTAGGTTCGGAGGCTGCGGATGAGATAACCGTGGGCTGGGGCGTGACCAATACCGGCTCACAAACAGCCTTTTTGATGGTTACACGTACGGTTGAATCCGTTGTTCAGCCTTGGAATTGTCCCCAACAAGCGGAGGAGGCTGGCGCCTATGAGCGGTTCTGCTGGGGTCCGATTTGCTACCCGCACTGTTATGGTGCGTCCAGTGACTCGCCTGCGAACCTTGTAGCCATTGCCCCGGGCGATACCAATTGGACCTTTGTTGCGGATTATTACCCAGATGAAATTATTGGGACGACTAGCTTAACCTACTGTTTTCATCCATTGAGTGGAGTCGAGAGTGGGGTTTGTCATACCATGAGTTTTACGTTGGAGGAAGCTGCGATTGAGTCTGGTTGCACCTACTTCGCTGCGGCCAACTTCGATCCGCTCGCGACCCTCGACGACGGCTCTTGTGAATTCCCCGGATGTCTCGATCCGGAAGCCCTGAACTTCAGCCTCCATTTCAATGTGGATGGCGGCGGGTGCATCTACAACAGCGGCAGCCCGGACTGTCCATCCGACATCACCGGTGATGAGATTGTTTCGGTGGGGGACTTGCTGGAGTTGTTGTCGAGCTTTGGAGAGGGGTGCGGGTGAGCCACCCCCAAATCAGAATGGGTTTAGTTTTTCTTGGCGTATCTTTTTTCAACCAAATCACTTGGAATGAAAACAAGAACCATTGCCGCCCTACTCGGACTGTTCGGCTGTGTATTGCCCTGCACTGCCCAGTTAGTAGAGGTTACAGTGGAACCGTACCAGCTACACTACGGAAGCATTGCGGAACTCGACGGTATGACAACGTACCACGTTTATGCGGTATGCACCAACCCTGAGGATGAGGTTTCGGCAGTTTACGGCAATGCAAATGCACCGTTGAGCCTGACTTCGACGGATGGATTTTACCAGAACGCGTTGGGCTCCAACGTCGGTTGGACCATCAACCCAGCATTTTTCGGTGCATTCCCAGCTATTGAATACGATTCATGGATTACGTTGGGAGTAATGAACCAAAACGAGGTAACCGGTCAGCCCAACACGGTGGGTATGTTCGATGCTTTCGCATCATTCGCCGCAGGTGGAGATTTGGTCGTCAACTCTGAGAACGGTGGTTCTTGGTTCACGCTTTCAGGTGATGTCCAAGCCCAAGCGGGTGACGACTTAAAGGTACTTCTCGCTCAATTGACCGTCTCCAATGATGCGGTTATTTCTGGAAACTTCAACGTTCAACTATTCGTGAACGGATCGCAATACGATATTCAGAATACCTATGGTATTCTGTTCAGCTCGCAGGAAGGAGCCATTTTCGGATGCATGGATCCCGAAGCGACCAACTACAACCCAGACGCGACCCAATCCGGAGAGACGTGCATTTATCCTTGTGCGTTAGAGTTGGCCGTAACGTCGAGCACCCCTCCATCTTGTCCCTATTTTGCTGACGGGGAGATTCAAGTCTCATCCACAGGCAGTCAGTTGGGGGTCTTGTATGGCATGGGCCAAGATTCGCCATCACTGGCAGTTGGGATTTTTGATGGTCTGCTCGGAGGGGTTTACACATTCACCGCATTGGACGGCGCGGGATGCGAAGCGACCATTGAAGTAGAATTGGTTGATCCAGACCCTATCAGTATTTCCGCGTCGTTGACGGAGCCAGTGAGCTGCAACGGCGGTTCGGATGCCGTGATTTCAGGTTCTTCATCGGGAGGAACAGGCGCGTTGAGTTACAGCCTTTCCGAGTCGTTTGTCGAGAGCAGTGCCGACTTGAACTTTACAGATTTGTCGCCAGGCCTATACACGATTTATGCAATGGATGAAAACGGTTGTACTGCAGCTTCGGGTGCCATTGTCGTAGCCAATCCACCTCCATTGATTGTTGCAGTTTCCGGTGGACAAAATGGTATCACCGGGGCTACATGTGCGGATACTGACGACGGATTCGCGGTCTTGATTACGATTGGTGGATCTGGTCCCTATACCTCGATGCAATACAGCACCGACGGAATAAATTTCACCCCTGAAAACGTGTTGGATGACCTGAGTCCCGGTATTTACACATTTTATGCAATGGATATCAATGGCTGTATTGCCGAGACTGCCAATGAATATGAAGTTGACGGCCCTCCTTCCATCGACTGGTCAATACTGACTGAAGATGCGCTATGTTTTGGAGAACATGGTTGGGTGGGAGTGGCTGCTGTCGGGGGCAATGGAGATTTGTCCTTCGAACTAAATGAACAGGTATATGAAGACACTTTCCAAATTGATATTCTTCCGGGCGCTTATCAGGTTATAGCAACTGATGTTGAAGGGTGCATAGCGGTGGAGAGTTTCACTATTGAGCAGCCGGCACCCATTGAATGGGAGATTAATGTGTTGGAAGAGCCCTCTTGCTCCAATGGGCTTGTTGGGTTCATTGAGCTTATAGTGGTTGGCGGGGTGTCGCCCTATTTCGTTCAATACAACGGTTTCGATCAAGACTTTTCGTTTTCAGCAACTTGGACCGATGGTGCGGGAGAAACGGAATTCTTCTTAACCGACGCCAATGGGTGTCACGCAGCAGGTATGTATGAGCTCATCGGAGCGCCCTCTTTCGACGGCTTTGAACCCATTGTGGTGGCGCCCTCGTGCTTTGGCTTCAGCGACGCATCTATCGCTCTCGATCCTGCATTTGATTACACGGAATGGGATGTGAGTTGGACGGGCCCTTCGTCAGGTGAGCAAAGCCCTTTCGAATGGATTGATGGGCTCGTTGCAGGCGTTTACAATTTGTCTCTGTCTTCGGATGAATACACAGATTGTGAGGCGACTGTCGACATCTTCATTGAAGATCCGCTCGCTGTAGAAGTTCAATTGGAATCGGCCAGCCCCCTGTGTGCGGGTGAGCAATCGGGCATTGTACAAGCTTCTGTGGAGAATGCTTCAGGTTCGGTTCAGTGGATGTTAAATGGAGTAGCGGTTTCAACGCAAAATTCGCTTTCCCTTTTTGGTTTGCCTGCAGGTACATACGAGGTTTCGGTCGTCGATGAGATGGGTTGCTCCGGCTTCGAAACGGCCACTTTGGTTAATCCTGATTCGCTCGAAGATTTGTCGAGTATAGTTACACAGCCGACTTCATTTGCCAACGGCAGTATTTCACTGGAGGAGTTGCCCGATTATTCCGTTTCATGGTTGACTGGTGACGGCCTTAATGTGGGCATGGGATTTATCTTGTCCGACCTTGGGGCAGGAACGTATGTAGCTTCAATAGAAGACCCAAGCGGATGCTTTGGAGAACAATCGTTCGAACTGGAGTTCGCTGGTTGCGACTTAGTGGATGCCCAAGATTGGCCAAACGATGCCACCGGATTGTATCCTGAAGGCGAGGAGCTTTGGGATTTGGGGCTCGCGAATTACCAAGAATGGGTTTTGCGGGTGCCGGAAGTGGTGGTTGATGCTGGAGTCAATTTCGTCGTGTCACACTTTGAGCTGGATTCAGTCTCGAATTTGCCTGTTGGCGTATCGTTGGATTCAGCAGCCGATAACACAGCTGAAGCTGAATCGGTACTATGCCTTCCCATCGCAGGAACGCCGACCGAAGCTGGTAGCTATGAGGTTATCGTGAGCGGAACCATGTACATTGTCCTTTTCGGCACCCAATTTCCAATTCCTAACTATACCTTTGCCAAAACGATTCTGGTCGAAGTGTCTGAAAACCCCATCCAAGGTTGTACGTACGATTGGGCCAGTAATTTCAATCCTTTTGCGACAAGCGATGACGGTTCATGCGAATGGGTGGGAGGTTGCACATATGATTCTGCACAAAATTACGACCCTCTAGCTGGGTTAGACGACGGCACATGCGTGTTCAACTTCCAACCTGTAGAGGACGGCTGCTATTTTGATTTTGATGACAACGGCGATGTGGGTTCTGCAGACCTGCTTACTTTTTTGAGTGCTTACGGAAGTGTGTGTGAATGATGAACAAATTATTGATTGCTTTCTTGTTGCTGGTTGCTTCTAACCCAAGTTGGGCTCAGCTTTTTGAGGACGCGACAGACCTTTTGCCCAATGCTTATCACAGTGGCAATTGCGTGGGTTTTGTGGATATGGATAATGACGGGTTAGATGACATTGTCGTCCTCGATCAATCCAAAACAGTGAAAGTGCTTTATCAAGTCACGGCAGGTTCTTTCGAAGAAGTTGATTATGGATCGATATCGAATAGTAACCAATGGGGTATGACCATTGCCGATTATGATCACGATGGTCACAAGGATATTTTTTCAGGTGGTGCATACGATGGTGTCCACGTCAAGAACATCGATGGGATTGGTGATTGGTCTGATTTCGATTTGGAAAATGGTTCGATGTTTATGCAAGCGTGCAATTTTGCCGACATCGATGGCAATGGTCAACTCGATGTGTTTGGCTGCCATGACGATGCTTTGTCGCGAATGTGGAGGGCAGATGGCGAGGCCTTGATTTTTGACGCTTCGCTCATAGACTTGACGGACTATGATTATAGCGATTATCCTAACACCGACCACAGTGGCAATTATGGGTCTGTATTCAGCGATTTTGACTTGGATGGGGACATCGATCTGACCATTGCGAAATGCCGACAGTTCGTGAATGATCCGTTAGACCCCCGCAGAGTCAACCAACTTTGGATGAACAACGGCGATGGCACCTGGACAGAAGTAGCGGCAGCTCGTGGGCTCGTTCTGAACGAACAAAGTTGGACGGTGGATTACGCGGATATTGACAACGATGGCGATTGGGATTGTTTCATTACTAATCACTCCACCACCATGAAGCTACTCGAAAACGATGGTGCGGGTTACTTCACGGATATGACCGTTGCGGCCGGCCTGGATTTCAGTGGATTTGCGCTGCAAGCGAAGCTGGCAGACTTGGACAACGACGGGTTTGTGGATGTCATTGTCGCTGGCGGCATTCACCGCGTGTACCAGAATAACGGCGATGGAACGTTCACTCAGGTATCGCTATTTCCGGGCAGTGACACCATGCACAGTTTTGCGCTGGGTGATGTCAACAGAGATGGTAGCATCGATCTTTATGCGAGTTACGGGGATGGATATAACTCGCCAGACAACAGTAATGACGACAGGCTTTGGCTCAATACTGGGAATGATAACCATTGGATTGCGTTCGATTTGCAGGGAATCGTTTCAAACAAAGATGCAGTCGGTGCCCGGGTTGAATTGACCGGTTCATTTGGAACCATGGTTCGAGAAGTAAGGTCTGGAGAGAGCTACGGCATCACCAATTCGTTTGCCTGTATGTTCGGACTTGGTACAAATGAAACGATCGATGTGGCGACTTTTTACTGGCCAAGCGGAACCGTCACCACGGTGGAGAACCCCGCAGTGGATCAGTACCATACAGCCATCGAAGCTGAGTGCGTGACCTCGGTTACCTTGGAATTTTCGGGTAGCACCACCCCGTGCCCGGGTGATGTGCTGACGATAACTACTGTGGAGAATTTCGAATCCTATGCTTGGTCTGATAGCACCACAGAGCCCTCCCTGACAGTTTCCGAATCAGGCACGTACAGTGTGGTCGCAACCGATTTGAACGGATGCACGGCCATTTCAGAGCCCATTTCCGTTGACTTTATTGAGCCTGCCATTCCTGAGATCATCGTTATCGGGGAGGATGTCTTTTGCAGCGGTGATTCGGTGTTGTTGAGTGCGACTGATGGCGCTGGTTGGTTGTGGTCAAACGGGGAGTCGACACAAACACTGAATGTGCATGAATCAGGTGAGTACACGGTGTCGGTGACGGACGCTTGCGGCTCACAGAACGAATCGCTCCCCGTGGAAATCGTGGTGGTGCCGAGTCCCTCGGATCCAGTTATTCAATGGCCAGAAGCAGTTTGGGCCAATGAGCCATTCAGCTTGATTTCTAATTCAGACGCAACCCAATGGTACGACAATGAGTTAGCCGCAATTCCATTTTTCACGGGTTCTACTCTGGATACTATTTTGTCCACATCCACTGAATGGTGGGTTGAGAATTCTAATGATTCAGGAGCAGCATCAGCAGTTGGTGGGCGTACTGAAATGGGAACAGGCCAATACCATGAGAACAGTGTTAGATGGTTGCTTTTTGACGTGTATGAGAGCATGATCATTGAGTCCGTTGATGTTTTTGCAAACGGAGCTGGTCCGCGAGAAATTGGGGTCATCGACGCAGATGGAGAGGTAGTCGCTTCTACCATTATCGAGTTGTCAGAGGGGGTGAACACCATTCCGCTCGGATTTGAAGTGGAACCCGGTGTGAATTATGGCTTGCGGTCATTTGATGACAATCCACAATTGTGGAGAGATGGACCGGGCACCGTGATGACGTACCCTTACGCATTGGGCGAGATGGGGGCGATCACACAAAGCACAGCAGGAGGAAACAATGCAGCCAATTACTATTATTTCTTTTACAATTGGGTCGTGAACCAACCCGAAGTAGTGTGTGATTCGAATCGCTTTCCAATTTTTATTGAAGTGAATTCAGAAGGATGTACTGATGATTCGGCTTGTAATTATGCGCCTTCGGCCACCATGGAGGATGGCAGCTGCACCTACCCTGGATGCATGGACGAATCTGCCGTCAATTATGATGCGAATGCAGGATGCTCCGCAGGTTGTATCTATTTGGAATATTCATGCGAAGCAATCGGAGATGATGCCTGGCTACAGTTGCCTTCAGGCGTTTATCCTCAAGAACAGACTGTAATTTTTGGGGCGGATACGACAACTGATGTCGTTTTTCACACGGGTGCTACGGTATTTGACACAGTATCAGGAGTCACTTACGGCATCGCTTCTTTTGAATTTACAACCTGGTCTGGACTGCCCGAAGGCATAGTTATCGATGTGCCGGCTGCCCCTTCAAGTCCTGAGAGCCAAGTGTGTATGCAGTTGATAGGAATGCCCGCGGAGGTTGGTGTTTTTCATCCTGTGTTATCTGGCGAGATGTTCATTTCCCTCTTCGGCCAGCCCTTTTCCATAGGAATGCAGGAATTTTCATTCGAGTTGACAGTGGAAGAAGGTGAAAATCCCATTACCGGCTGCACCTACTTCACTGCGGTCAACTTCAATCCGCTCGCGGCATTCGATAATGGCTCTTGTGAATTCCCCGGATGTATCGACCCGGAAGCCCTGAACTTCAGCCCCCACTTCAACGTGAACGGCGGCGGGTGCATTTACAACAGTGGCAACCCTGACTGTCCATCCGATATTACCGGTGATGGGGTCGTTTCAGTGGGGGACTTGCTTGAGTTGCTTTCGAGCTTTGGAGAGGGGTGCGAATAACCGTCCCTCAGAACAAAAAGTCGTAGCCCTGGATCTTCATCTTCTGGTACTTGTCCTTGTTGAAGGAGAAGAGCTGTGAGCCTTTGTGCTGACCGGGGGCTTTGCCATCGGCTTTCTTTTCGAGGTCGATGAGCAGCGTGGTCTTGAAGAGCTTCTTGCGGAAGTTTCGCTTGTCAAACGTCTTGCCCAAGGCCGTTTCATACAGGTTCTGCAGCTGGCCTAAGGTAAACTCATCGGGCAACAGGCGGAAGCCGACCGGACGGCGCTTGACGCGGCGCTTGAGGCGCTCCTTGGCGTACTGGACAATTTCGTTGTGGTCGAAAGCCAAGTCGGGCACCTGGTCAAAGGCCACCCACTGCATGTCGTGTTCGTCCCAGTTTTCAGCCAAAAAGTCTTCCTTCCGCACCAACGCATAGTGGGAAATGTTGATGACGCGCCCTCCCGGGTGCCGGAAGACCTTACCAAACGCTTGAAGCTGCTCAATCATGGTGGGGTCCTCGTATCCAAACAACTGTTCGAACATCTTCCGCGCCGAAAGCATCAGCTCGTCCTCCTTG
>Ga0163109_10001068_pt1 | contig 21694 bp, 21 predicted proteins | sample CRUFie1St13metaG_FD_108704 | JGI IMG/M metagenome (GOLD analysis project Ga0163109, IMG submission 108704) | Marine microbial communities from the Costa Rica Dome - CRUD Field 142mm St13 metaG | ecosystem: Environmental > Aquatic > Marine > Oceanic > Photic zone | place: Costa Rica: the Eastern... | reverse complement strand
GTTTGGATCCATGCACTTTCAGTATCTGCATATACATAGAGTTCAGCTTCAGTTAAATTAAACCAAAGGTCTCCATTTGCAGGATTATCTGGAGGAGATTGGGAAACTGCAGCCCTTCCTCCTGATTCGCTTTTTGTTACTATTTCATTTATCTTTGTAACAATTTTTTTTGCGGTAATCGCATTTCCTCTGGCTGGTAAAAGTCCCGTGCCATATCCATTATCAGGAGTTCCATCAACATCATGATCGCTAACTATAATCTCACCTTTCATGGCTGATGGATGAGCTTGACAAATATAATTGTATGTTCCTGCAGAAATAGTAGAACCATTGGATGGAGAAGTTAGACTTATGGAACCATTAGACTCTGTAATATCAGCGCTTCCTGATTTGGTTATTTTTAAAAGATGCCCTCCGCTTTCATTTTTAATATATAATTCGTCATCAGACCTAATGTATATTGTGGGGTTAGGCGCGTTTTCAAGGCCATGACCGCTCCATAGGTAGGCGGAGCTATCGCTTTTTGCGATTACTACATAGTTGTAGGTTTTAGATAAATTAGTTCTAGTCACATATATAATTACACAATCACAGGGCTTAGTTCTTTTGAAATAGTATTGCTAGATTTTCGTGATATTTCTCTTTTGCAAATAAACTTCTGTATTTGCCCCTGCCTTCATGGTGAAACAGCGTACTCTCTCCATATTCTTGATTTGATATTTCATCAAGATTTTGAATATATATAGTTTTAAATCCAACATCTTTTGCTGAATTTAATAAATTATTAATAGTATATTCTGGGCAAAGAGAATAAAAGTAGCAGTGGTAAGCTTTGTTCCTTGCGGCTAATTGATTAAGGTCGTCTAAATATATCATGTCTTTTATATATAGCCTGCCTTTTTCTCTGAGATTTTCATAGCAATTTTTTAAAGTTCTATATAGGTCTTTTGTGTGGCAAATGCTTTCTAGGGCAAGTATAACATCATATTTATGTTTGGATATAAAATCTTCCATGTCGTTTTTAATAAACTTGCATGAAGGATATTTTTTTTTCGCTAGGTTTATGCAGTTTTGGCTATTAGTTAAACCATTTACTTCATTGAATTTACTTAATTCATGGGTTAAGTATCCTCCTCCACAACCTAAGTCTAATACTTTATCTGTTTTTTGGATTCTGGATGACTTATATATAAAATCAAAAAATTCATTATCATTTTTACCGACATATATATAATCATAGAAATTAAACTGACTAAAAATCTTTGATCCGTATGTATCGTAGAACGTTTCTGGAGAGAGATTTTTAATTATTCCACTTTGGGCATCCCGCATATTCTCTTTTTTCTATCTTTTGCCCTTTTGACTCATCTGCAACCAGTAAATGGGACTCGTTTTCAAACTTACTTGAGATAACCTTACCCTCTTTATCAACAAGTACTGTATAACTAAATCCTTTTCTAAATGGACATATATATGCGACTATAGGCTCTCCATTTTCGTCTAAAACAGGTTTTCCCCTGCTTATCTTGTATCCATCTTTTCCGCATACAAGTAAACCCCCGAAACTCCCGTCGCTTGGGTAGCCTTGATCTCCTGCAAAATTTGAAATTGCGTCTTTTTCTGTGAAGTTCTCTAGGTAGCTTTGTATGCCTGTTAGTTCATATTCTAAGCCCTCTAGTTCGTCGTCTGATACTTGAGGCATTTTAACCGTACCTTTTGATTCTAGATTAAATTTAAGAAACAAAAATTCCATAACTCTTTTGGAGTATTCTGGAAACATTCTTTTCACAGCTAAACAATAAATTAAATCTTGTAAATTATCTGTTAGATCTTTTCCCTTGAAGACGCTCTTGCTAGTTTTAAAATCTCTGATTAGTGCTGCTCCTGCAGACTTGTATAAAAATAATTTATCTATAAAACCTAATACTTTATACCTCTTTCCGTCTTCGTCAACATCTAATAGAAATTCTTGTTCAGATATTGCTTCGTCTGGTAATATCCTTGTGTCTCCAAAGAAGTCAAAATTTAGCCCTGCCATTGTCATATCGCTTATCATCTGTAGATTTTCCGGATCATCTACCTTTAGATTTTTGGCGTGATGTAGTACTAGTTTTTTGATTGCCGGATGATCGTAAATTGATTCACTTAAGACAAGTTTGTCATAAACTTTTTTATGCCTAGGGTTTCCTAATAGCTCAAATATGAGGTGGCATATCCACCCTCTACTTGCTCCATCATTTGTTGTGTCTGGTACTTTTAAAATATATTTTGCCCAATAAATCCAAGAACACTTTTTTAATGTGCTTATTCTACTGGCAGATAGCCTTACTTCTCTACTCATTTGTAATTTTTTTAATATTAGTAAAGATGTTTTTCGCTATTTTCTTTTGTAAATAAAGTTGTTTCGCCCTCTTTATTATATTATTTTTATTTTTATCTTTGTCTAGATTTAATAATTTAATTTGCCATTGCGATATATCTTCAATATTCATGTCGCCAAAGTCGTTTTTAGTTGGTAAACATATGCACATTTTGTCCGCATCAAAATATTTTAATAATTTAAGATAGTTTTTAACGCAGGCATCTCTCCCCCTGTTGTCTTCTTTATCACTATCATTATTAAATGAAAAAACTATTTGCTCTGGAGACAGTGAAACTAGGGCGCATATCATTTTTGGGGAAACTGACAGGCCGAAAGTAACAAGGACATTTTTGACTCCTGACTCATGTAGGGAAAGTAAGTCTCCTATACTCTCTACTAATATAACTTGAGATTTTTGATCGATAGCTTTCTCTGTTTCAGAACTATAATTGTATAAGGGGTAGATCCAATTGTTTTTACGCCCTATATGCTTCCATTTTGGCCTTTCTGAGCCTGATACCATGTCTCGTCCTGCAAAGCCGTGAATAAGGCCATGCTCGTTGAATATAGGGAATACAAAGCGCTTATTCATTTGGCCTTCTGTAGCAAACCCACCTTGTAAACTTTTTAGAACTGTCGTAGATATACCTTTATCATTATAAAATTTATAATGTGGTAGTAATTTTTCAAGACAATTCTCATTATAAGTCTCTTCGGTTACGATTTTATTACTCTGTTTGGATACCCTTTCTTCTAGCCCGGTATCTAATAGATTTAAATTTTTTAAATATTTGTCAAGTAATTCTTTATCGTTTGTGTTGAGAGTTGCTTGAACCAAGCTTTTGAAGGGCATAAAAGATGTTTGTGCTACATAATCTTTCCATACTCCAGAATCTTTATATATTTGTATTGCTGTCTTATTATCTCCGTTTCTGAATACGGCATTTGTCTGCCAATAATTACCCCTATCTACTAGTTGGTAACCTAGTTCTATTAGGACGTCTTTTATGTTGTCTGCGTTCATGAGAGTAAATCTGGAATAACAGAGTCTCCATCCTGAAAGACCTCTCCTCCGGCTTCGATATGATCTACTAAGTCTCTCAAGTCCCCTACTTCTGTTATTCCAAAATTGTCGAAATTTAGATTAATAAAATTTTTCTTTAATGTACCGTCTGGCATTTTTACTGGCTCTATGGCTCCATAGATGTCATCCCCTAAGTGTCTGGCTTTTAGGTTTATAAGTTTATGTGAGCCGAAACCCATGTCATTTTCAAGTTCGTCTACAGTTTTCGGTCTGAGGAAGAACATGTGTGAGCAAAACTGGGTAATTCTGTCTGATAGGGACACTACGCTTTCGTCTTCTACGATAGTGTCTGAGCTTCTGTTTTGGCTTATTCCTATGCGATTTGTCTGTACGCTTGTGATCATGGGGATAATTGGTTCTCCATCTACTAAAATTTCTCTTTGTACGCACTTTTTGAAGCTGTTTACCATTACTCCTATTTGTTCCCATTCTTTCATTTGAGAATTGGATTCTCCATAAGAAGTTTTAATATAGTCAAAGCTCAATATCATCGGGTTACCTCTTCCGATTTTTCCGTAATAAAATCTTTTAACTAGAGCAACCATTTGGTCTGTAGAGAGGCCTCCGACGTTTTGGTAGTAAAATTTTAGATTTTTAATCTTGGGCCATACTGACCTAATTTTATCACAAACCTCTTTTCCTGCTGTTCTCCACTTTCCTGTTTCACAAAGGTGTAATGGCACCCCACTTAATGCTGCGCATTGTCTCATAATTAATTCCTCCTTACTCATTTCTCCATTATCAAAATGAAGAACTGGAATATCATATTGCTCGGAGACCTTGGTGCAAAAATCCATACAAAACTGGGTCTTTCCAACTCCTGACCTAGCGGTTACAACAGTTATATTTCCGGGCCGCAGTAAGGAGCCATACATTGCATGAAGTTTTGGATGTGGGCCTACTGGACCAAAGTCAGTAATAGGGTTATTGCCTAACTCCTCCACCATCTCCTCCATTTCTTCATATATATTTGTTGGACGGTCTTGACCTGACTCAAAAACGTTAATCTTTTCATTAAAAACTGAATCTGCAAGATTTACAATCTCTGTATAAGTCGCTGTTGAAGGCATTTTTTTAACACGCTTTTCTACGTCTCTGGCAGATGCGCAGATTTCTCTTTTTACAGTTAGCTTTTTTAGTTCTTTGCAAGAGGATAAGACTTGATTTTTTGCAACCCTCCTCATTGAGAGGGCTTGTATATAGTCTCCTACCTTAATGTTGTCTTCAAAGCTTATACCTAGTGAGTTGACTCTTTCAGCGATAATAACTGGGTCAATTGCTTCTGTGGCGTAAACTAGTTGTCTGATAATTCTGAATATAGTTTTATTTACTATAGAATCTTCTTCATAAAAATCATTCTCATCAATAAACGTATCAATATCAGCAAAAAGCTCTGGATATTTGATAAGTCCTGCGAGAACGTGTTGTTCTAATTCATTGGAATAAATCATATGCTAGTAATAATAGCATATAATCTGATAATATGCAAGCCTAATCTTCTTGAGGTGGTATATCTTCGTGATTTTCTACTTGAATCAAAAAGGTTTCTACGGCTTTTATTAAGCCCATTTGAACAATTTGGTTTGAGGCTTTTGCGTGAATTACTGGTTCTCCATGCTGGTTTGTATAAGCAATGAGGAATCCTTTGCTGCTTTCTTCTGTCCCGCCAGTAAGATTATATAATTGCTCGAAAATTTCTTCCGGCATTTTAAATTCTGGTAGATTATCTAAGTCTAATTCTTTCATAGCTTTTGTTACACTATAATATTATATTGTACTTAGAGAATAATTCTTTATTTATTTCTTCTTTTTGAAATATTTCTACCAGTTTTATATTATTAAGCTCACAAAACTCTTCTTTTTGCCTGTCTTTCCTTAATTGGTGAAGATAATTACCTTGTCTTCTATGAAAGTGTGGTACAAATTTTATATGCTGATCTCCTTGAACTTCTATAGCTATATTTTTATTAGCATTATAAAAGTCTATAGATAATCTTGTACCGGGCACAGGAAATTCTTCGAATACTACATCATTTTTCCAATAATCTACTAGAAAATCTTTAACTCTTTTTTGGAATTTACTTCGGCTTCCAGCGTTCCATTCTATTAAATGTTTTCTGGGAGACCTGACTCTTTTGATTGCTCCGGTGAGTGTTTTAAATTTCATTATAGATTAAGCTCTTAAAATGCTTAATTAAATATTCTCCGACACTTGGGTTTTCTTCAAGAAATGAATTAAGTTTTGGTTCTCCTTGTATTTTTTCTGGAAAATCAATTTTATCTTTCTTTAACATTTCAATAAATTCTTCATCTGAGGTGATCCACGCACCTTTCTTTGATATATATCCCCAGATATATAGCATATCCATTATCTCGCGCTCGACCCATATGGAATTACCGTTTTCTCTTCCATATTTTATTGGATATGATAGAGTATAGTTTGTTTTTTCGTTGGGAGATTTTTTAACAACTATTTTGACATTGTGTCCTAGCATTGGATTTTTGTCTGGACATATTGGTGTCGTTGGGCTATTTAGGATTATATCTTTTTTAAACCTTGGCTCAAATTCTAGAATAAAGTTTGCAAAGTGAAGTAGGGCATTACCTCCAGTAGCTGTAGTTTGCCTCACTGGGGCTTTACTATAAGGATCTAGTTTGATATCTGCTCTTACTTGAGATATGAAAATTGCCATATGCCCTCTTTTAGCTAGAGATATACTCATCTTTTGCATAAACTTTGCCCCTAATAAAGCTCCTCCTGCAACTTTATGCGCATCTTCGAAAGTTTTATTCATATCATCTTTTGTGATAAGCCCATCTAGTGAATCTAAGACAAAACAATACTTTGTTTTTTCTTCATTACTTAGTATTAGCGTTTTCATCGCCTCTAGCACGGTTTCATATACATTACTTTCGAACACAAAGCAAGTTCCATCTACCCATTCATCCTCTGTAAAAACAAATTTAACTCCAGATCTTTTGCGTAGCTCTGGGCTCAATCTACCTTCGGCTTTTATAAAAAATCCTTTAGCATTATTTTGTGAGCTTAAGAAATTTTTCATGACCTCTAGGGATTCCGAGGTTTTACCCCCTTCATTCATTCCTACGAATCTATGTAGACCGGGCCCGAATCCGCCCCCCAATTCAAAATCCATTCTTAAGCTTCCACTGGATACCTTGTAGTCAATTTCTTCCTCAAAATTATAATGGAACTCTTTGTTATTTGATAAAAATGATTTTAGTACTTGTTGTGACTCTGACATTATTTTAGAAAATTTTTAATTGTTTTGGGTTTATCTTTTATTTTATAATCTTTTCCGACTTTTTTTCCAAGTGGGATTTTTTTAGTTTCTTTAGGAATATATTTATATTGATTATATCTAGATTGCAGCTTTTTTTTACCTTCTTCAGTATTTAATATTAGCAAGGAATCAATTTTACTAGGCAAGCAAAGTTTAGACCAAAAGTCCTCTTCAGGAAAAATTTTCATTAGATCATTTAAGATCTTCATTTCCCTAGCCCAAAAGTTACGCTTTTGTAACTTGGGTACATTGAGTAAATTTCCTAAGACTTCTTTTTTATTAAACTTTTTATTCATTAAGTGCTATAACTATAACACATTTTGTAACAAAAGTCAAGATAATTATTCTTCGTAATAATGTATGGTAACCTTTGCTCCTGCATGAAGGTTTGCAAATTTACCTTTTGGAAGCCTTAATGGCATAAAGAAGCTGTGGGAAGTTTTTGGTTCCATAATAAGCATTGTCGTTCTGCTTGCGGAGCTGGCGTCTGCGTCAGCTTTATATGCTAATTCTAGTGCTGAATTATTTGCCCCATTAATTATATCTGTAATAATTATTGCTTTATCTGGTGACGAAGGGGTAATTCCTGCTTGTCTACCGCAATCCGCAAGGTATATACTTCCTGATGCGTTTTTATTATCTCCACCACTAGTATTTCCTTCATCTTTTACGGAGTTTACGTGAACTCCTAATCTTGAATGCGCTTGTCCCATGATATATATTACACATTTATCTGGGTTTTTCTATATTTTTTTAGAAATCGTCTTCCAAGGAGCCGCTTTGTTGGTATTCTCTCACCCTACGCTCAAAGAAATTTCCCATCGCTTGAACATCTACAACTTCACCCAGCCAAGGAAAGGGGTTTTTGTCGCTTGGGAATCTATAGTCTAGGCCAATAGCTTCTAATCTTCTGTTTCCTATGTAATGCATATAATCTACGAACATCTCTGCATTTAATCCTAGAATTCCTGTAGGTAGAACATCATGAGCATAAGCTATCTCAAGCTCTACTGCCTTTTTAATATGATCTACGAATTCCTCTTGAATGGCTTTTGTCCAGATTGATGGATTTTGCTCTATCAGCGTATTAATTAAATACGTACCAAATGCTATATGAGAGCTCTCATCTCTTAAGGTATATTTAATTTGGTCTGAAATGCCCTGTAGTTTGTTTTGTCTGCCAAGCGCAAGTAGCATGGCAAAACCACTAAAAAAGAAAGTTCCCTCACAAACAATCCAATAGGTTAAAAAGTTTCTTAAAATTTCTTGCTTTCCTTCTTTTGAGTGTGGATTAAAATCTTGACGACTAATATCATTTGTTATACTCATAAGAAAGTCGTCTTTTGCTTTTATGCTAGGAATCGTTTCGTAAGCATTAAAGACTTCGTCTATGTCTAAATCTAAGCTATCACAAATATAGACTACCGTGAGGTTGTGAAGACTCTCTTCAAATGCTTGACGCAATATATACTGCCGACACTCAGCGTCTGTAATATAACGAAAGGCTGACAAAAGCAAATTATTACCAACCAAAGACTCACTTCCAGCAAAAAATCCAAGGCAGCGTTTAACAAGTAGTTTCTCATCTTCTGTAATTTCATCATTTTTCCATTGTTTAATGTCATTCTGCATGCTAATTTCTGTTGGCATCCAGTTGTTTGCACAGCTTTTTAAAAATAAATCCCATGCATATTTATGTTTATGAGGTAAAATTCTATTTACTCCTGCTATATTTTTAGTTAAAAGTTCTCCTGTTTTTGTATCCATATTTATATATCGTTATTTTTGTTTAGTAAGTTCAATAATAATAACACAAAAAAAAGAATTTGTCAAGAAATTTTAAGCTTATTTAAGCGATACTTCTGGGCTAAATAATTTTTAGTTCCAACATCTAATGGTTCGCTATGGTCAAATATTATAATTTCTGATATTAATCCATTGAAATAAGAATTGGTTTGATCATTTTCTACATGAGATAGTTTTCCTATTGATATAGGCTTTGCGTTTAAAGATAGCTCGTCTTCCACTACCACTCCGTCTTCTCCATTTACAAACAATTTTCCTGTGCCGTTTTTGTATGTTGCTGCTATTGTATGATATTTTGCTGGACAATTTACTTCTGCAAACTCGTTATTAATTTGAATCTTAAAAGAGTCTCCGCTGTTATAAATTGAAAATCCTTGATTTTCTGCCACGGTATTATTAATAATTGGTGCATATGCTTCATTGCTTCCTGATAATGCAGCAAATATTGTAAACTCTAGAGGTAATGTATAAGTCGAGTCTAGAAAATCTCCAGAATTATTATCCTCCTTAAAAAGAATTGCTGGATGGTTATTAATAACTGATTCTTTAAAGGTAGTTTCTCTGCCTTCTGGAGAAAAAAGTGACTGACTTCCTTCTCTCGAACCAAAAAATAAAATTTCTGAGCCGTCTTTAGCATCCTCAAATCCGGTTGATCTCCTTCCGTTTGATATAGTTAGTGAACTCGAAGCAGTAAGATGATTTGAATTTTTTGTGTCATGGGTTGATCCTAGGTAGAAATCAAACCAGCTAATTATATTAGATTTCCAAGTTGTATTTTCTATGTTTTGATACTCCTGTCCCATGCCGCCATTCCACACTTCCGAAACTTCATTTACAGAAAGAGCTTTGTTAAAAAAGGCTAATTGATCTACATGAATGTCCGTAGCACATGACATTCCATTTTTTGATCCATTAAACTGAAACTCATTGTTGTACTGATCTTTCATTATTCCTTCTGCCCAAGGTTTACTGGTTAGACTGATTTGATCTTTTTCGTCATAAATATATAGTTTTAATTCGTCTGAATCTGCATCATGAATCCCACAAATAAAATACCATTTATCTTTGAATAATATCTCTTGGGTGGATGATAAGGATGTAACGTTGCTATATGAAGTTCCGTCAGCTGATACCAAAAAGCGAAAGGTTTTGTCTGCCCCAAAAGCCATTAATGCATAGCTTCTTATCCCACTATCATTCCAAACTCCTAGTACGGTAAGATCTTCTATAACCGTAGGTTTTACCCAAGTTGTAAATGAAAAATTTTCATCACTAAAACAAAAAGCCGAGTGGTTGTTGGTTGCTGTAAGGTATTGTGACCTATTTAAGTAAAGCGCATCAACTCTTCTTTCTTTTATTGTATCAATTGTTGGTATGGGTAGGTTTGTAGATAAATTATTTCTCTTTTTAATTGTTTTTGAAAGTTGTTGTGTTGGGGGAATTATTAAATTAGAAAGATCGTATATAAAATTATCTTTAATTATTCTAAATTCTTCAATGTTTGCAATAACTCCTCCACCAATAGAAAATCCATGCTCGGCATCATCTAGAGGTAGATAAAATGGCATGCTTTCTTTACATATTATTGATCCATTTTGAAGTATTATTATTTCATTATCTTTTCTTCCTAAAACTATATGGTACCAAATATCATTTTCTATATTTGTTGATACTGATTCAAAGGTTTTAAAATCATTGTTGCCTTCTTTAATATCTAGAATGAACTTATTGGCTGAGACACTAAAATTATAATTTACGCTAACTCCGCCATAATTTTTTGTTTCTAAAATCTTATGTTTCTCTAGTAGCTCTGGCTTTGATTTGAAGTTTATAAAAAACTCTATTGTAAAGTCTTGATTTAAGGTTAGCTCATGCCCTCCGAGGTCAAAAGCTCTTTGGTTTTCTCCAGATAGATAAAGATTACTTGTGCCAAATTTAGTATTATCTCCAGATTCAAAAATTGGGGATCCAACTAGGTTTAAGGTAGCATTATAATTACTTTCATTTTCGGTATCATTATTGAAGTGATATAATCTAACCACATCTTCATCAGAATTTACATAATGAGAGTCTAGTCCAATATTGTTTGGATTAGAAAATTCATACCAACCTGATGTTTTAAGTTCATTAGCTCTTTCGTGATCATAGGAGCCACTTAGATATAAATCTCTTATTTCACCACTAGTTAACTCATTATCATAAAAACTAAAATGGTCGATCTGTCCGCTGATCTTGTCTGACCTACTGTATCCCGCACTTGACCCAAGGGTAATGTCTTCGTGGGACTGATTGGATAGCTCTGTATAATTGTTGAATGGGTTTATTTTAAATAAATCATATCTCTCTCCGCTTAAATATAATCCAAACTCGTATAAACGAGAAGTGACTCCTCCTAAATTTTGATCTATGTATAAACCATATATTTCAAAGTCCGTATATACTGGCTCATCCCAATCATTACCATAGAGTCTTGGTGGCCAGAATCTGTGATTACTTCCTCCATTACCCATTAGCTTGCCTGCATATGGAGGGTCTTGTAAAAAACCTTTTTCATAATATCTATTCTGTGACGCCATTAAGGGGTATTTACTTCCACAGTTTACTCCGTAGCTGCTGCTTGTTGCTGGAAAGATTTGTGCTCCTCCACCGTTACTTCTTCTGTAAGTTATCCCTGACTCCATTATCGCATTAGGATAGGGGAGATGGGCATATGAATGACCTCTACAGTGGTCTATATAATAATTTTTATTAGGAAATCCTCCTGCCCATCTTTGTATTCTTGTTGAGGTCGTAGCACCTGTTTCTTTATTTCTTAATAATAAATAAATATTAACTGTATTATGTGCAGCCCCTCCGTTTTCATATCTAAGCCTCCATTTATCTATACCGTTTGTTACTGGTTTTGCAAAATACAAAATACTATTATTCGTTCCTCCCCCCATATTCACATAATTATTGAATCTTGTTGATATATCTTCTCCTGTGTCTGTTATTAGAGTTTCCTCTAGCGTATCTAAAACTGATTGAGGAGCGAACCTGCCCGCCCCTGCTACTGCGCCCGGTATAGGCCCTGCTGAACCACTAGAATCAAGCTCTCCGTCTATATATAGTTTTAGATGTGGTTCTGTGGGAAAAGTTGCTTGCGTATTGACTGTAGCTGCTAGATGGTGCCATTGCCCATCATTTATTGAGCGAGTTCCTGTGACTGAGTAAAATCCTGTAAAGCCATCGTATATCGATATGTCGGGCCTAGAGCCACTATTGTTTGAAAAAAGTTTAAACGTTCCTGAGTCGTTTTCAGAATCAGTAAATAATATTTCTTCTTCCGTGTTTTCTGACTTATACCAAGCCGTAAAGGAAATTTTACTTTTTCCAGATAAATTTCCTATATCTCTGTATAAATAATTCTGTCCTGAAAAGTTAGCTGATGCGCTTGAGTATAAAGAATTACCTTCTGTGGTGAAATGAGCGGATGGTGTGTCGCTTGTTCCTTGATGAGCATCTCTGTATTGACCGTAATAATAATTAAAGCTATAATTTTCTTGATCTGTCAAGGTTGGTGCATCTCTATATATTGATAAAGATGTCCCTTCATAAATTGAAAATGTAAAAGGCCTTTTATGTATTGATATTGGCATTTTTTCTTTTTACTAATACAGCACAACCCACAACTGAGGCTAATAAAATACCAATTGACACATATAACGGAGTTGAAATATTTGTATTTGTTTGTTCTAAGGCATTGAACGCCTTGGTTTCTTCTTCTGTAATTTTCCCGTCTTCATTTGTGTCTACTTTGCTAAACTCAATAGGTTGTAAGTTTCTGTTAATTTCATTATTTTTTACAACGCTCATACAGGAGCTTAATAATAGTAGTGATATGAAGAATAAATATTTCATTCTATCTCCTCTTTGACGGAACTGCATAAAAACCGACAACCATGAAGCATAAATCCATGAAGGATGACAATAACAAGCCTCCCGTCATTGAGACCATCTCCCAATCGTTCGCTCCAAAAATCCAGCTAAATATTCCCCATCTTGCACCTTCTCCTTTAGGCACTATGATGTCATAGGAAATATGCGGATTCATTGCGTAATATATCATTAGAAAACACATTGTGAACGTAATTGACATAAACAGTATTCTTCTTGTAATTTTTACAAATGGATCTTTTGCTTGTTCCTGTTGGTTATTTAGTAATGCGTCTACAACAGCCTTGTCTCTGGCTGCCATTAGCATTTGATTTTGTTGTCTATGCTCAAGCCAAGCATTTATTAAATTGCAGCCTAATTTTATAGCCGCTCCGAGTATTGTGTTTATTATAGGTCCCATTAGCTGTAGTTAGTTGTAGGTTTAATCATCAAAAAGTCTCCACTTCTGTAGAGGGAGTTGGGCGGTATTTCATGGAAATCCCCTGTATCAGGTAGATTCTCTACTCTAATAATAGTCTTCCTGCGCTCTCCATAGTGACCACTATCTGGGCCGAATATAAGAAGATTTCCTTCTACCGTAGCTCCTCCTTTTACATGGAGTGTATCTAGTGGATCTGAGGTATTTATCCCTAATCTTGATTCTAATTTTTTTCTGCCCGATTCATTATGTACTGCTAAAAAATCTTGATCATGATTAAGATATCCACTGGTTTCTAATTGTGTTGGTGTTGGATACCTCCACTCAAAATCTGAATATCTATTACCTGTACCAAATAACTGCAGAGTTCTTAAGTTTTGACATGTGATTCCCATTTCATCTGGATCTTGCTCTACCCAAATTTCATGAGATCTAATTCCTGAAGCAGGCCCTTCTTGCCCGACAAAGGAGCCTTGGTTGCCAGAGCCTTCATAACTGATTAATTGTACTGTTTGCTCTGCTGGACCACCATAATCATATACTAATGCAAAACCAAAATCTTCTTTATTTGAAATTCCGTTCATAGGTAGAATTTCAAAACCAAAATTTTTATGTACATTTGAAAAAGAGTCTCCTGTAAGAGAAAATACCATAGGGCTTTCGTCTCCGCAACCTTCTCCTTTACAATACTCATTTTTCTTAACCATATAGCCGCTTGAATTGTAGTGGACTACTGAGAAGCGTTTTGGCTGCAATCCTGTATGTCCGCATATCTCAACAAACTCATGCATGTCTTCGCACTTATTGTCATAATGTATTTCATTTATCCAAGCTCTCGGGGTGCTTATTCCACCCATTTCTCCGCTAAAATTTATAGGAGTATGCCTAAATAATTCATTTACTTTGTTATCTATTCCTGATATGTTGTTTATATTTAAATCGTGAAATGTTCTTTTGCCACTTATTTCCATATCTGTAGAAGCATAAAGAGAAAATATTTCTCCTATGGCATATTTTTTCTCTCCCCTGAATCCAGTATGCTCATGCCCAACTAAATAATTCCCTGAATCTATGGGGTTTTGCTCACTAAAATCACTAAATCTTGCAATACTCATTACAACAAGTATTACACTTTTTATCTAAGAGCTTTGTCTAACTCTACGATTAATAACATAATTCCTGCTATACAGGCAATATAACCGAAGCATACTAATAAGAATTTTAAAAATAATATAGCTGTTGTTATGTGTTCTTTCATCATGTATCCTCCTATGCTCCTTGAATAAATCAAGAGGCATAATAGTAATACACTTAAAAGTCTTTTATCCAGTTTTGTCTTAGGTAATCAAATACTAAATGCTCTGAATTGTATAGCTTATAACAATACCAAGAGTTTGTTTTTGACAAAAAGAAATAAGGGTATATCTGCGGGGTTGTATATATCCATCCATGTTCAGGGCTATAGAGCCACCCTGCGGATAGAAAGAAGCCGGACTTTTCACTACTATCTGTCTCAGTATTATCTGATTTATATTCTACTTTTGGCATTGTATACCCATTATCGCTTTCGGATATATATCCATAGTACTCTGATCTTGGCTCGGTACTAAAATATACCTTGATAGATTCTCCGTGGGGAGAGCTATTTACTTCACTTGGTTTCACCCAGATATTTGTAGCGGGTTGAAAATATCCTTCTGGGAATTTATACCAACCATAGTCTTCTTCTAGTAGGGCTAATTTTTCTGAGCTTGTTAATTTAATGACATTGTTCAGATTGCCTTTTTCATAGTCTTCGAATGTCACGAATACATCGCTTGCAGGATTGTGGAAATATGCATTACTGTATTTATACCAATTTAGCTGCTCCTTTGGTATGGTTTTATCTGACTGGATAACCATTTCACCTGTTTCAATATAATTTGTTCCATACCTCCAGCTATCTTTATGAACATATGTTTCCGAAGAAGGCTGAAAGTAATAATGCCCATACAGGTACCAATTATTTGGTGAGTTTTTATCAACTTTTGGGCCAAGATTAAATTTAACCGAACCAGACATTAACTCCTTACCCGTATCTTGATCAATTTGCCTATAAGTCCCTGTACCTTCTTGTTTTGTTTTAAACTCTAGTTCATATATATTAAGTATTTTTAGGGGTTCGATTATAATAAAAAGATCAGCTTTTGTATTTCCGTTTTTTTGATAAGAAAATAAGTAACTCTTTGTAAGCTCGCCTTGTCTTTTAATATTAACAACACTCTCTCCCGAGGTATTGTGTCCAAAAAATAAACTATACTCAATCTCTCTACTAATTTCAGGATCTTCGTTTAGATACTGAAAATCATGGTCTGGATCATTGACTACATAGCTAATGTAGTCTGTAGCAGACATAGATATGTTATGAAGGGACTCCGGAGCAACCTGAATGTAACTTCCAAATATTGCTACTGGAGTGAGAAAAAATAATATAATATTAATTAACTTCATGGTAATAATTATACCATGAGTTAATTTTTAAGTCAAGTATAAACTAAAGTATCTTTACTCTTTTAGGTTTCTCTTGTTCTTTTTTTGGTATAGATATTTTTAATATTCCATCTTTGAAATCAGCTTTTATTTTTTTCTGATCTACGGTTTTACCCAACTTGAATGACCTCTTGAAAGATGATCTCTTAAGCTCTTTACGGATATATCTAGCCTTTAGGTCTTCGTTTTGATTATGATTTTGACCAGATATAGTTAGTACATCTTTTTCTAAATCAACTGAGACCTCTTCTTTCGTAAGACCGGGAATTTCTGCTTCTATTGTGAGCTCTCCATCATAGTCAATTACATCAACCTTGGGGTAACTATTTTTTTCAAAAAACTGTATACCCATTTCTTGACTTAATGCGGGGAATGTTTGTCCTATAAGGCTGTCGAATAGTGAATCGAATGGAGTAATGAACTCTTCTCTACTTGGAACGATTGAGGATGCTCCTAATCCTTTTTTGATGTGTGTCATAATGTACCTTTCTTTTTATTGTTGAGCCCTTTCGGCGCTCAGGGACCTAATTATTAGTATCCTTACAATATATGTTGCATATGTCGTGCCAAAAAAAAGCACACCAAGTTATGATGTGCTTTAAATATTTTTAAGCTCTAAAATATTACATTTTCTTTTTCTTTGAGCTTTCTTGAGCTTTCTTTAAAGCTTCTTGGCTGGGTCTGTCTTTATCTCCGGGTTTCGCTGGTCGATAATTTTTACCCATTCTTCTTTTCTTGTCTCTAATATTTTCCCAGAGACCTTTTTTAGCTTCAGACTCTTCTTTTTCGGAGCTATTCTTATCTTTTTCTTTATCCTTACTATCTTTAGGAGCCTTGCCCTTTTTCTTTAGGATAGCTTTTTGAATAGCTGGGGGTAATTTTTTTTGCTTTTCGGTTAGCTCTGCTTCTAGCTCTTCGATGAACATTGTTTCTAAATCTTCTTCTGTTTCGTTAGAAATTTCAAATAAGTCTAAATCATCCATGGCTTCTTTTATTTCTAGATCAGAATATTCTGAAAATTCTATAGAAGACTTTGATATGTCTTGGTCGGCTTTTCTGTAAGATTCTTTTACCTTACCACCTCTACGCATTTTGAGATACATATTAACTCTTGCCATTGCCCAGCCTCCCCGACTCATGCCGGGTCGGTGTGAACTTGAAAATGCTCCTGCTCCCCTGCGGTAAACTTTTTTCAACTGACCTAATGTTACTTTTTTAGATGGATGTTTTTTGTTATGCTCAGAAACTTTTGTTTTTAAAGCGCTGATAACTTTTTCAGAGAAAGTAATCTTTGAACCTTTTTCTCCCGCGCTTCCTGCTTTATTTTTGGTTGAGCCTTTCTTTTTTTCAGAAGGTTTTGCTGGAGTTTGAGCTGCACTTTTAGGTCCAGATCTTTTAGCTTCTGATTCATCAAGAAGTTCAATCATTTCTTCTTCTAGTTGATCTTCTCCTTTGGTTACTTTTGTAACACTTTTACCTGTCCACATTTTACAAGACCAGTATCTTGCTTTTGTTTTGGGTCCGGGATTGGCACAATTGTGTCTGGCTCTAAAGCTTTTCCGCCTGTTAGGGTCATCACGTTTGATTTCCATATTTGGATCGCCGAAGTTTACTTTTACTACGTTACCTTTTTCATTCTTAACGTATACTGAGAATTTTTTAGGTCCACCCGGGGTCCTAAAGGGCTTATTTAATTTTTTGCCTTTGCCTTTTTCTGCTGCCCAAGCCTCTTCCGAAATAACCTCTTCAGAGCCTTCTTGAGACTCGAGCGCTGCTTTAATCTGTTTTGAGAAGTCTAGGTTCATCATGATAAAATTTCAAAGATTGGCGGTTCACCGTTTGATACTTTAAACGGCCTTCCGCTTGGAGAATAGGTTATTTTTTCAATACTTAATCCCATTGCATATGCTATTGTAGCGTTAATGGAAGGTACGTCTACTCCGTTTTCTTCTACGTAGTGAGCTCTTTCATCAGACTTTCCATGAACATAACCACCCTTTACTCCACCTCCTGCAAATAAAACACTGAACGCAGATGGGTGGTGATCTCTTCCGACTCTACCAGCTTTAACTTCAGGAGTCCGTCCAAATTCACTTGCCACAACAACCATTGTGTCTGAAAGTAAACCTCTTACATTCAAGTCTTCAAGCAAGGAGCTTAGACCTGAATCTAAAACAGCTCCGCGTGTTTCCATGCTACCAAATACATCGTTATGCATATCCCATCCACCATAAGAAACCTCAACAAATCTGACCTTATTCTCAATTAACCTTCTTGCTAATAAACATCCTTGTCCAAAATTATCTAAACCATATTTTTCTCTTAGTTCTTGCGGTTCTTTAGTTAAATCAAAAGATTCTAAATCTTTACTCTTCATTAAGCTAATAGCATTGTCATAAAGATCCGAGTATGCTCTAACTTGTTTTTGTGGAAATATATCCGTAAAATCTGCGTTTAATTTTTTAGAAGCTTCTAATCTCTTATTGTACATTGTCTCTTCAACGTATCCAGATTTTTTTACATTTTGGATACCTGCATTAGGGTTCCCTAATGGTAGTGGCCCGTGTTTGCTTTCAAAATATCCAGCTCCTATAATTCCGCTACCTCCGTTTATCTTCACATTATCTGGTAAGGATTTATTTAATTTTCCTGATAGTTTACTAATCCAGCTGCCCATGCTTGGATGAATAATCGTACCTCTTTTTTGATAACTTGTGTGAAGTAGATAATTGGCTTGCTCGTGCGCACCTTGATTACTATTTACAGATCTTACAAGTGAAGCTAAATGCATTTGTTTAGCAGTCTTTGGCAACCAGTGTCCCAACTGTATTCCATCTGCAGATGTATTAATTGCAGACGTCTCACCCATTACGTCTTTGTTTTCTGGCTTTGGATCAAAGGTATCTATATGAGTCATTCCTCCTGTCATATTTAGAAAAATAACATGCCTAGCTGAGGGCACTCTTGTTGTCATTGACATCAGTTCACTACCGTAAACTAATGCACTAATTCCTAAGTAGCTTTTTGCAATTTGTTTTGCAAAACTTCTTCTAGTTAATTCTTCGTTCATATCTTTATATCTTACACATTATTTAATAAAAATAAACTCATGGCTATTTAATAGTATCCATGCTACATGCTTAAATCCATCTTTTTCATCAATGAATTCAGTTAAAACTCTAATTTCGCTATATTTTGGTTTGCGATTTAGGATAGATAGAAATATGTTTTCTACCTGTTTTGTTTTCACTTTTTCCTGATTAACTTGAGTGATAAATGCTGCATCTTTTTTATTTAAAATATTATTCTCGACGAATCCGTTTAAGAGATTTAGTACTTGTGTGGTGTTGGGCTCTGCATTACTATTATCTATTTGCTCTTTATCGCTGCCTCCAAATTGCCTTATTAGATGTCCTCCGGGGGCAGGAAATTGTAGGTAGCTTGCTCTTACTAAATTTCTGTCTTTGAATTTTTTATTATTGGAACTATAATTATCGCTTATAATTCCCAAAAGGTTCCTGTTGCCGTCATTTTCTTCTGATATTTTTTTGAAATCAGCGTAAATTTCTTCTCCTGTCATGTCTTTATATCGCTCATAAATTGGAGTATAATCTTGTTGGTTATGCAAGTAGACCCTTTCTTTTTTATCAATGTCATTATAAACTAAAGTTACTAAAGAGTCCCATAACTGCTCCCCTGTCATTCTTCGTAGAATAGGGCCCTCGAAACTATAATTTTCTAACAATTCATAGTCTTCTTTTTTGCTTTCTCTTTGGAATAGGTTGGTGTTTAATAATATACGTTGGTACTCTCTTAAGTCATAATTTACTGACACCATTAACCTTTCTAAAAATTTCATTAATTCCTGATTGCTTGCAATTGTATCATCCATCATTGAATCTATTGGTTCTATTAGGCCTGCACCGAATATATGTTTCCATATTCTGTTTGCAATCATAGTTGTGAATCTGGGATTGTCTTTGCTTGTTAGCCATTGACCAAATATAATCCTGCTGTTTCCATCTATTTTTTCTGGTGGTCTGGGTGTGAATATAGCTTTTGCTAATACAGTGTCTCCGGGGTTTCCGTTATCTTCTGCAAAATCTACAGGTAGTTTAATTGAACCTGTCCCATTATTCTCTATGCCAAACTGTATAGAATCCCTAACGATATTTCTCCAATTATTAAATAAACCAGCCCTTTCGTCCCCATCTTCATTAATTGCTCTGCTTAATTGACCTATCGCTCTATTTTCATCTCTTAGCCTTACATTGCCGATGCCTGATGTAAAAGCCGTCATTTCATAGAATTGTTTTTGAGTCCATTTATCAAATGGGTGATCGTGGCACATGGCGCATTCTAGTTTAGTTCCAAGGAAAATTCTAATCGTATGCGATAGGTTGTCTTCTTGCATTCCCCTATCTCTTAGGTAATAACTGATTTCAGCTCCACCATCTAGAAGTTTTCCACTTCCAGATACAAGTTCTTTAACAATTTGATCATAGGGTTTTTTATTTTCTAAAGATTCTCTAAGCCACTTTCTGTAAACTGCCCCAACATTAATGTTTGTGCCATTAACCCTATCTTTAATTCTTAACATATCACTCCACCACTTTAATTGATGATTAACATAACCATTTGAATTTAAAAGTTTTTGAATTAATTTATCTTTTTTATTTCTATCTCTGTCATCAACGAACTCTAATAATTCTGATTGTGTTGGTATTCTACCTATTACTGTCAAGTATAATCTTCTAGCATAAGTATAATCATCTAGCTCTTTTGTTTTTTGTAATCTATTATTTCTTAAATTTTGTTCTATAAGTTGATCTATGAAACTAGAAAATTTATTCAAAGTTCTCTCATCTAGAGGCGTTGTTAGTGATGGTATGCTACTGTACCTATCTTTAGAGTAATATAATTCAATTTGTTTTTTAGAGTCTATTGTTAGAAGGTCGATTGGGAATCTGAATTGTTGCAAGTCTTTAGCTCTCGCTATCTTTACGTGGGTTTCGTTGGCCTCAAGAATTTCTCCCTCTAAGGATTTTCCGTTATTAAAATATAATGTGTTACTACTAAAGCAAAGTGCTGGCAATAATAATAGAGCTAATAGAATTAATTTTCTTTTCATTTTTTTCGTTTTTTTACATACTTAATTACACTTTTGACAACTTTAGGGTCTATTTTTTCAGAAAACGAATCTAATGCGTCTACATTAAACCATCCATATGCTGTATGCTCTGGGTTTAATTTTGGGTACAGTATCTCTTCTAATTCTACTCCGTATATCCTGAGTTTTATTTTTTTGTTAGTGATAGTATTTATATACTTAAGTTTTTTCGAATCTATTTTTATTGAAGCTTCTTCTAAAGCTTCTCTAACTGCGCACTCCTGATGTTTTTCTCCTTTTTCTAGGGCTCCGGCAAATATAGACCAGTAACCTCCAAAGGGCGCAGGTTCACCTGTGATGTAGCAATTTTTAGATCTCTTCGCAAGTAAAACTGTATTTCCGAAAAATACAGCCACCCCTGAAGCTTTGTTTTCTATGCTCATTGACAACTCTCACAGGATTCTCCGTTTCGCATAGCCTCAATACTGCAAGCTGAGGGTTCTTCGGTATTCTGTCCTGTAGTCTCTGTGGATTTTTCAACTTTGCTAGCTGCTCTATTTCTCAAATAATAGGTTGTCTTTAAACCTTCTTCCCAGCATTTCATATAAATATCATTTAGATATTTTAGTGAAGTTCCGCTATTGTAAAGATTGAAGCTGATTGATTGGTCCATCCATTTTTGGCGCTCCGCATTACATTCTATGAGTTTAAACATGTCTCTGTCAAAGGCACTTTTATATTTCTCTTTAATGTCATTCGGTATACTTCCATTTAACCTTGATAAATCTCCGTCTGCACTTTTAACCAAATTAGACATCTCTTGGTTCCATAAACCCCTCTCTTTCATGTCTCGGACGAAATGCTCATTTGTTATGTAAAAGTTTCCTGACTTATTTTCATAGACAAATAATACTGAAAAATTTGGTTCTATGCTTTGTTCAACGCCATTAATGTAACCAATAGTAGCTGTGGGAGCTATTGCCATTACATTGGAATTTCTCATTCCAAACTTTTTAACTTTTTCCCGAGTGCTTTTGTGATCGTATTTATGTCTGAAATTAGATTCCTTACCTTTATAATTCATTAATTTTTTCCAACTATCAATAGGAAAAATTTCCTGATCCCATAGAGACCCTTCGTAAGTTTT
>Ga0163109_10001067_pt1 | contig 21697 bp, 27 predicted proteins | sample CRUFie1St13metaG_FD_108704 | JGI IMG/M metagenome (GOLD analysis project Ga0163109, IMG submission 108704) | Marine microbial communities from the Costa Rica Dome - CRUD Field 142mm St13 metaG | ecosystem: Environmental > Aquatic > Marine > Oceanic > Photic zone | place: Costa Rica: the Eastern... | reverse complement strand
TGCCTGATGTGCGGTGATCGCATCATCCAGCAGATTATCAAGATCATCTAGCATAAATTATCTCCTATGAGACAATCACACTGCAAAATTTATGCCACAGAATTAAATGATAAAATTCACGAAAAATTTGCTGTTTTCTCATGCTTAATCGGAAAAGGTTATGAAGACAAATTACTATAAACTGATAAGTGTCCATTACAAATCGCTTGCTCCAAAGAGCAAGCAAAAGTATTACCTTACTAAAACTTGAATATATCGCTATTGCTTAAATTTTAAATATCTTATTTGTCTGTGGTAGCTGTGCTGTTTACTATAACTTTATGAATTACTGTAGACTTCTTAATAGCGTTTGTTTCGTATCTAATTTTATTTTTTGGATCGATCTTTTTAAGCACGGCGCTGACATCATTTTCATTTGTAGATCCAATGGTCATATAATGGCTCTTACCAGCGAACAAAGTAAATGAACGCATTATATTATCCTGCGAAACATATACAAAGCGCGACAGTATCACATACGCAACCGCAAAAAGATAAATATTGATGAAGAACGTTACAAGATAAGCTGCTAGCAGGGCAGCCAATGGTGGGTATAGTCTATACTTAAGGCACCACACACTAGGTAGTATAAAGGCAAGGGGATCTTTTTCAAGGCTCAGAATATCGCAAACACCGTCACTATCACGATATATTTCAAAGTTTTGGTAGCTGCTAAAATCACCGAACACATGAGTTGCAAACTGCTCCATAGCCCAAGCTGTTTCCTGCTCGGTTGCAAGACCAAATTCACTTTGAATTGGTGAATTAATTAAAATATCGAACAGTTGACCATCTCGCCAAAATGTGAGCAACCACTTGGGTTCATCGCCCGCCTCGAGGTCAAATTTTTCTAACAATTTTTTAGGACCTTCAGTAAAGACCTCTCCATCAACTGCAACCAATATATCGCTTTCTTTTAGTCGTTTGACATAGTCTAGGATCGCAATTCCATTCGTGGCAATCTTAAGTAGAAGTCCATTCTGCTCAAAGTCAACAACCTCTCGCTCGGCAACTCCTTCTTCTGCATTCGGATCGGCGCCTATATTTTCTTCGCCTTCGGCTAGTTCTTCTTCACTCATGGGAACTTCAAGGGGTTAACTGGTGGTTTCTTGGTAGCGACCTTGGCCGCAGTGGCTTTTTTCCGTTGCGCCTCTACCTGTCTAACTCGATTCATCTCCATCATATTAGCCGCAAGCTCTTTTTGTAAGAGAATAACTTGGTCAACTTTACTTTCTAAGGCTTGAAATTGCTTATATGTCACAATGTTGTCACCCGGCTCCACTTCACCAGTTTCGTCTTGTACATCGGGGGTGAAAAATTTCTGTATCTCATTAATTTGCTCGGACAATGCATCCTGAGACATAGCAGATTGCATTTTTAATTCTTCAAGAGTTGTTTCAGCAAAGTTTTTAATAACTCGCTCAGTATCCTGAACACTTAATTTTATAGCTTGGTTATACTTATTTTCAGCTGATGCAATATCTTTGGATGCTTTTTCAGCAGCTGAACTGATATCGTCTAGAGTGTTTTTAATAACTTCTTGATTTTTAGTGTTTGTCTCGACAGTTTGAACGGACTTGTCAAGTGAGCTTACATTTTCAGTAAAAATTGCCAAGGATTCAATAGCCATGTTTGAATTTGTTTTAAGCGTTCCCAAAGCCTTGTAATACATCAGCATTCCAGCGCCAAGTGATATAACGGCCGCTACTATAGCACTTATAAAAATTATCAAAACAGATTGATAAATTCTTTTTGCTTGAATATTCACGACTTCGAATTGCTCACGTACGTTATTAAACTCTTCAGTGACGCCTGAAGCAGTATCAGCGGCGTCCAAAGCCACTTTTATTCCATTTTCTAGATCTTTATCAGCTGCGCGTGTTGCCATTTTTTAAATTCTCTTGCTGTATTATTCGAACTTTTTTCAACTTATGATAAGCACATTCCATGCCAGTTGCATTTTTCACTGCATAATTTGGTAAAACGTGCGATTTGAATCCAAATCTTTTGCAACCCCAAGGTCGCGCAGGGTCATGCGTAACAAAATAATATTCACAATTGGCACAACTTATACTCATATCTATTTCTTAAATTTATTCACAAGGCTTTGGATTTGGAAACGAAACGAAGCAAGCAAGGCCAATAAACTACCAATAAAAACTAGTATCGATTTAATTAAATTCCCATTACTGTAAAAATTACTCGCCTCATAGGCTAACCAAGTAGCCATAAAAAAAAATACTAAAGTGGAAATCAACTGTCCCATAGATGATTTAGATCGCTTCAACTTGTTATTCCTTTACTGTTTTACCAAATTCATCAAACACAAGATCAGATGGAATTTCTGGATCCTGCAAGACCGCATCAACGCCACGTTCTAATTGATACACGTAGGCCAATACTGAAGCTACTGCAGAGTATAGCTGCTCAGATATCGCGGTTCCGACCGCGCCAGTATAGAATAACGCTCTAGCCAATAATGGTGATCTTACTACTGAAACTGAATTTATTTCTGCCTGTTCCATTATCCGAAGCGCCATGGGCCCTTTGCCCAATGCAAGAATAATTGGGACATCATTTTCGTCTGGTGTATACTTTATTGCGACAGCAAAATGGGTTGGGTTAGTAATTACAACTGTAGCATCTTTTACATCGTTGATAGCTTGGGCATTCTCTGCCGCTCTTTGACTTGCCTCCATTTGTAGCCTTCTTATTCGAGCTTTAACCTCAGGCGATCCCTCACTTTCTTTAGACTCATCTTTCAAGTCTTGGCGCGACATTCTTAGCTTTTCCATCCATGTATGCCTACTCCACAAGTAATCTCCTAGACCAATAAGAAATAATAACATTACCAGAATAAAAATAAACGTAAGCAGGGATTTATACAGTATTTCTAAACTCTGGGTAAGTAACCCTGCACTTAAGTAAATTACGTTTGGCAAAAAAAACCACATAAACCCAATCACAATACCAGTTAAAAATCCGACTTTCGCAATTGACTTTATTAATTCAACTAAGCCCCTCACCGAAAAAATGCGGCCTAACCCTTTTAATGGATCCAGTTTATTCCATTTGAATCCTAAAGCTTTCGAACTGAAGCTTAAACCACCGCCTACGACCGCCTGAACAAGCAAGACACCAACAAAACAAGGAATGGCAAAAATTGCTGCTCCTTGAATAATTAACCTGAAACTCTGCCATGAATTGAAAGACTTAGCTTTGAGAAGGTCTTCTGGGTGAGAAAAAGAAAACAGCGTGCCCCACGTGTTTAGTAAACTACCTGCGAAAAAACCAAGAACCGTAAGCACTAATAAACCCACTGCACTTGAGGCGAATACAAACATTTCCTTTGAGGATAATACATCACCATCCTCTCTTGCCTTCTCCAATCTCCTCTGAGTAGGATCTTGGGTTTTCTCTTGTGTTTGATCATTTTCCGCCATCATCAATTCCTTCTAAAACTGATTTTACGATACTCAGAGCATTATTGATTAATTCTGCAAAAACAAATTGCAGCGCATCAACGGAAAAATATAATGCGAAGAAAGTACCTAAAATTGTCATGGGAAAACCAAACGAAAACAAGTTTAGCTGCGGGGCAGATTTGGTAATAAAACCAATACCAATATTCATAAAGAATAAGATGCTGACAATAGGAAGTACTATAATAACTGCTGTTCTAAATAAAAAACCGGCAGATGAAAGTGCTTCTTCAATCATATTCATATAGTCAACAGCACCACCAATCGGTATTCCCTTGTAACTAGCGAACAAAAGTTCAAAAATTATTAAGTGCCCATTCATAGAAAAAAATAAAATAAGCAAGAAAAGTGAAAAAATTTGGCTTATAACTGGTGACTGGGCACCACTTGTTGGATCGACTTGAGAGGCAAAAGCGAGCCCAGATGTTGCAGCTATTTTTTCTCCAGCCAAAATTACGGTACCAAAGCAAATTGATAATGTCATTCCACAAGTAAGACCAATGAAAACTTCTTGTAATATTATGGGAATTAAATCCGAACTCACTAAGATCTCCCATTTGGGCAATTTTATATTATTTAAAACCCATATGCCAATTCCAAAAGAGAAAACTATGCGAACCTGTAAAGGTACCATACGGGATCCAAAGAATGGGGATGATAGGAGAAAGGCACCTATTCTCAAAGATGATAGCAAAAGAAGAAGAAGATAAATGGGAACACTTTGCAAACTTATCCCAGGATAATTAGCAAGCTGTTCCACATCATATTCCTTTCAAAGCTATCTCTTCGAATATGAACATGAAATAGTCGGTCATCGTTGACAAAGTATAAGTGGCGAACAAAGCCATAGCTCCCAACACAACAAACAGTTTGGGAACAAAGCTAAGGGTCATTTCTTGTATGGATGTTGCGGCTTGGATGAGACCGATTAGAAGCCCAATGCCCAATGCAATTGCTAGAATAGGACCAGCCGTCATAATAATCTGCCAAAATGCAAGACTTAAATATTGTACGTTCTGATCATAAGCCATCTAATTTAACCAACTAAAAAAGTTGCTGATAACGAACCCACTGTCATTGACCATCCATCAACCAAAACAAAAAGTAGCAATTTAAACGGAAGAGAAATTAACATTGGTGATAACATCATCATTCCTAATGACATCAGAATAGAGGCAATCACCATATCGATTACCAAGAACGGCAAAAATATCAAAAACCCAATTTCAAAAGCAGTTTTTAATTCAGAAGTTATAAACGCAGGTAAAACAATAGAAATTGGAATGGATTGCTTATCTTCGAATGGTCCAGCATTGGATAAATCTGAAAACATGTTCAAAGTGTCTATCCTTGTATTTGAAACCATAAACTCTTTAAGAACAGACAAACCCTGGTTCATAGCAAGTTCCATGGGAAGTTTACCATCAAGATAAGGGCTTAATGTATCAACATATAGCACCTCAAAAATAGGGCTCATGATGAAAAAACTTAGGAACAATGCGATAGCAATCAGAACCTGATTAGGCGGTGTCTGCTGTGTTCCTAACGCCTGCCTTAATATCGATAGAACAATAATTATTCGAGTAAATGCTGTCATTCCCAAAACCAATGAAGGCAATACCGTCAAAGCGGTCATCAATAATAAAATTTGAAGAGAAAGAGAGTAAGTAGTCTCCCCATTTGATCCTGTTGCCGAAGTAAGTGCTGGAAGACCCAATGGCCCTAAATTTTGAGCTAATGAAGCACTGTGACTCATAAATAAAAGCAATGTTGAAAAACAAATAAGTGAAAGACTATTGAACCTCATTTAATCGCCTCTCAGTTTTATCCGCACTGCTGCAAGCATTAAGAGCCATTATAGTGGCAGGTGCATTTTTAGAGGAGATTATTAAAAACTTATCAGACCCAGCACTTACAATATTTACTTGATCGTTTTTCGATAAGCTTAATCTCGAGTGCAGCCGTAAGCCATTTAGAAAAGTCTCCGTATTTGGTTTAGATTTATATTTCTTGTATAAAAGCATTTGAACAGCGAATAACACTGCCAAAAAAAGTATTACCAATGTAATTTTTTCATACAACATCTGCCATTCCTTACTTCTTCAGAATTGCAACAGACGTGCCAATTTAATTTATTTGAGCAAAATCAATATGTTAATTAATTTTTTTCATCATTCAAATTAATGACATTAAAGACTTTCCATTCTTTTTTCAGGATCGACGATTTCTCCAAACCTAACACCAAACCGTTCTCCAATCATAACTACCTCACCTTTGGCAATCTTTGTATTATTAATCAAAATATCAAGTGGATCTCCTGCAAGTCTTTCGAGTTCAACTACCGAACCTTCATTTAATCTGAGCAGGTCTCGAATGGTTATTTCTGTTCGTCCCACCTCTACCGTGAGTTCGACATCAATGTTTTCAAGAACTTTTAGATTTTCAATTCCATCTGGTTTGCTGTCTGTTTGATTTTCTTCAGCCATTGTCTTCCTCACTTTGTGAAATTCTTCTCTTCATCGAAATAGCAGCATTAGGACCCACTTTCCCAATATCTGCAAAAAATACGCTCTCGCCTGCAACCTTTACTAAAACATGCTCTGGCAGGTTCATACCAAACACATCACCCTCGGAAGATTTTAATAATTGGCCAATAGACGTTTTTGGATTCCCAAGTTCTGCTGTGAGTGTAAGGGGAATTGAGAGAACTGCATTCTGCAATCTTTCTTTCCATGTCCTATCATCTTGTGCAAATTCATTTTGAACCCGCGATCGCAACTGCGATGATATGGGCTTTAAAGTTTGAAGCGGATATACAACATCAAAGCTAACTGGATCATGATTGGGCATTTGCACCATAAACGCGCAAACGATTACCGTATCAGCACCATCCACAAAGGATACAAACTGAATATTTTCCTCTCTGGATTGAACCTCAAATTTTGTTTGAAGCATGTCTTTCCATGCGGTCTCCATAGCAGTATTCATACCCTCGGTAATGATTTCAATTATTCGCTGCTCTGTTGCTGTAAATTCTCCTTGCTGCGAAAATAATGAATGTACCTTCGACCCGCCATAATAAGTGTTTGTTAGATGCGAAATGAATGGAGCCTCAATTACAAGCAACGCATTGCCCCGTAAGTCTTCTATTCGACTATTTGTAACACTTACAAAGTTGTCACAACTTTCCACATACTCATCAAATGATTTTACTTCTGGTGGAAACGATGAAATCCGTGGCATAATGCGAAGCATAGGTAAGAAAACAGCTCTGGTAAATCGACAGATTTTCTCATTAATCATTCTTAACGCATAATAATCACCCAAAAGAGACAAATCTTCAGTACCAAATTTGAACTCTCGCACTTCGTTTGGGTCAAACTGTTCTGTAGCCTGTTCTTTAGACTCATCATTAAGCCCACTGAGGAGAGCCTCAACCTCGTCATTTGATAATTTACGTGAACCGACCATTAAGCAAACTCATCTATTGCAGTACGAAGGAGGTAAAAAATACCCCTTCAACGCCACCAAAACCCTCAAGCTCTTCAAGCCGCGCATTTATAGCATCCTTGATGCTGTCAGCCAACTGATCTCTTCCTGTTTTACCCTCCACCTGTTCCACGGTGAATTCACTAACCACCCCAAGTACTTCTGATCGTAGTGCCAATTGGTGTAACTCAACATTTTCGATCACTGTTTCATCATATTGAGTGGAAACTCCCACACTTACTTGTAAGAAAGCCTTGGACGCCTTCAAGTTCGTCGTAAAGTTATCAGGAAATGTATAGTAGCTTGTTACAAAAGTATCGGTAGAGGGAGTATCCTTGTAAACTTTCTGAGGCTCGGCGTTTTCCTCACCTTCACCCTCAGCACTAGGTAATTGTCCAGCTTGTTGTAGTTTTTTTTCAATTAACTCTTCTACTTGTTCAACTGGGGTCTGGGTTGGCATAAATAGAAATGCACCAACACCAAGACCTATTCCTATCAAGACGATAGGCCCCAAGCCGAATAATGCTATTTTCTTAAAATTTAATTTTTTCTTTGGTTCTTCTTCAGCCATCCTAATATTCCTATGCGAGTAGGTTCAACTTATATTTACCGTCAGGTCCGTCAGATGATAAATCCTGTTCAACTTCTTCAAAACTATTTTTCTGCATACTATCGTTCTTTTGAAAATCTCCTTTTTGACCAGAGCCCTGACCATTTTGATTGCTTTGCATATCCACGGAATAGTCAGACAATTTCAATCCATGTTGTTCTGCAATATTTTGTAGCATGATCTCACCCCCTCGCAGCGCAAGAACAGCTGCTGAATTTTCAGCAATCATTTTTACTTCTACATTAGAGTTTTCTAAAGACACATTGATACGCACCTTACCAAAAGTCTCCGGCTCTAACTGTAGTTCAAAATTTTCATTTCCTTGAGATATTTGATCAGCAAGCAGCATTCCAAGCCGAGATGTAAATTGCGCCTCGTATAGGTTTAAACTATTAATAATAGAATTTATGCCAGTATTATTTGTTGTGTTAGTCAATACACGAGTGTCGGTATTCGTAGGCGGATTGGAAAGCTTAGCAGCCTCGAGAAGATTAAATTTTGAAAAATTATCTTCTAATTGATTTGTTAACCCTGTCTCTTTGCTAATTTTCAGCTCCAACTCTGTAGGTTTCAGCTCGTTCCATCCATTTACATCATCAAAATTTGATATGAACTGAAAATCAAATACTTGTTTTTCTGAAATTTTAATAGCTTCTCGATATCCAAGCACATCAGCTGTCGACAACATTAGTTTAGACTTTGGTCTAAACTCAATTGACTTTAACAAGTCTGCAAGCTGCACCTTTATACTATCAGCCAATATCTGGTTATTGTCTTCTACTATGAGTGACTCCTGAAGGCTAGTTAACATATTTTTATTGTTAAATTCCCCAGTAATAAAAGGCTTTAACCTGGCCGCAAGCTCATCAGAAAAATCTTTTGAAAAAGTCTCTATCTCAGAAGAACTCAAATCAGCTCTATCATTGCCAACTTGAATAAACGCTGTATCAAAAATTTTAATCGCCAAATTGGTATCAGAGTGCGAATGAGTTCTTTTTTCATTTCCTTTTGTTAAAAGGATCGCATGCTTAGTATCACCAGAACCTACAGTATCCGTAAAATTTTCTTCACTGATAACTGACAAATTTACTGACGGCTCAGAGCCTGCAGGCTTAGTCTCAGAAAACTTTAAGATAATTTTTTTTGGCAAGCTGGCTGGCTGATTTAACTGATCAGACATAATTGTCGCTATAACCGTATCGCCCTCAACTTTATCTATTTCCAAAACTATAGCTTTATCTTGATCACGAGACTCATCCGGGATCAATACTTCTCTGTAAATTGCTGGAGAAGTCTCACTTTCAGCCCGTGCTGCAACTAGTTTTGGCGTTAAACTGATACTTAAACTTGAAATCGTTTCAGGCTTTTCAGCATCCTGATATTCACTCTCTTTACCAAGTTTCTCTGCAGGGCTTGTGAATACTTTTGATATTTCAAACTTATTAAATTCTTCCGAAACTTGATCAACGATATGTCCAATATCAATCACTACTGTTTTTGGTTTTGAGCTCTCAAAAACTGTTGTATCAATAACCGACTGGGCCAGTATGACCTTATTACTGTATTCTTCATGGGGGAGCTTATTTGCAGGTTCAGACAAAAATTTTGGTGTCACACTAATTTCAGTAGACATAGTTTTTGCAATATCGCTAGGCATTTGAGATGAGTCATCTTGAAGAGAGATTTTCTTTATGTTCTCCAGTGCAGCACTTATAAGCACCTTTCCAATAGGCAGGCCTTGCGGATTTACTTCATCAACAGGCGCTGCTGTAATATTCTCTTTGGGTATATCAGCCAACTTTAATAACTCGAAAAATTTTGATGCAAGCTCTGGTTGTATTTTTTCTTTTGTATTTACACCGTGCTCATCAAGAAACTTTTGTAATAGCTGCAAAGTAGAAAAGTTGTTGTCGATATTAGGTAAATCTAATAGCAAGTCTGTGCTGTCATTAGTGGTTAGATTAAAACTGTCGTTAGTGGTTAGATTAAAACTATCGTTAGTCGTTAGATTAAAACTATCTTTAGTTGTTAGATTTAATTCAGAGTTCTCCGATAACATTGAAATTATGTTTAAGAAATTATCAGTTAAAACTGTACCATCGGCGGTTTTTCCACCTTGTAACCCAGGAATTAATTGCGAAATAAGGCTGTTTGCATTGTTATTAGCAATTATGTTCATTTATGCTCTCCGGAAGCTATTCAACTCAGAAAATGCAATAAACGTGCCATTCATCTATGACTTGAACGTATCATCAAGCTATTATCTTTTTTGTTTATACGTTCGTTCTTTAGTTGTTTCTTAACTTCTGCTCGTTTTTTTATAAAAATCTCTCTTTTAACTTGAGACTTGGTAACTTCTTCAAGAATAACTGATTTTTCATTTTCTAGGAACTCGAGTCTATTTAGCATTACTTCTTTTTGATCCAACATTTTATGCATTAGGTGTCTATTACTTTTAAAAGAATTCACACCAATCTTATCAACATTAGAATTATATTCCTCTAAAAGAATTTGAAGTTCATTATTAATTTTATTACATTTTTCAGTATCAGCTTCCAGACCGTTTAAATCACAAATTGACTGCTGCATTTTAAGTTTTTCCTTAATTTGAAGTAGGTCAAACTTCTTTAACTTTTTCAATTTATGCTCCTAAAAGTTCTTTAAGTTGCTTTTGCGATGAGTCAAAACGGCAAATTTCGTTCTCATCCTGTTGAAGAAATTTAGTTATTTCTGGCCAAAGCGCCAATGCTTTATCCAGGTCTGGATCTTGACCCTGAACATAACCACCCATCAGAACTAAATCTCTATTTTCATAATATTTTGAGATATATCTGCGCAAAATCTGGGCGTTTTTTTGATACATGGGTTCCACAATATCATTCATTAACCTGCTAACAGATTGATTGACGTCGATTGCTGGATAAATACTTTGCTGCGCTAAGTCTCTACTCAATACTATGTGACCATCAAGGATTGCTCGAGCGGTATCCACTACAGGGTCGGATGTTGTATCATCACCATCAGCCAATATAGTATAAATAGCCGTAATACTGCCTGCATTATAATCACTTGTTCCACTTCTCTCGATAAGATTTGAAAGCAAGGAAATCACTGATGGAGGATAACCCCTGGAAGTTGGCTGTTCTCCTAACGCAAGTCCAAGTTCTCTTTGCGCATGAGCTACCCTAGTCAAAGAATCGGTAATTAAAAGAACATTTTTTCCTTGGTCTCGAAAATATTCCGCAATTGACGTTGCACGTTTTGCACCTTGTATCCTCAAAAGCGGCGAACGATCCGCTGGAACAGCAATCACTACAACCTTATCTTTTGAATGTGAACTTAATATACCTTGCGTGAAAGAAGTTAATTCTCTCCCTCTCTCTCCAATTAATGAGACTACGACCACGTCGGCGTCGGTGCTTTTTGTGATCATTGAAAGCAGCACTGATTTACCCACCCCCGAACCGGCGATAATCCCAACTCTCTGGCCTCTTCCTAAAGTTAAAAGTGCGTTTATATTTCTAATACCAACGTCTATAACTTTATTTATTGGCTTTCTATTGAATGGATTAATTCGATCCCCATTTAATCCTTTTCTCTCAGATAATTCTAATGGACCCATCCCATCTAGAGGGGCACCTAATCCATCAATAACACGCCCTAACAAGCCACTCCCAACTCTTACTTCTTGCTGAGTTTCAGTTAGAAAAACAGTATCACCAACCCTCACATCTAAATTGCCCTCGTATGGAAGAATATCTACCCTATGTTCCTTAACAGAAACAATTTCACCCCTAACAAATTCGCCATTATCTAAAGAAATAGTACAAAGAGATCCGACTACACCTGGCAAAGATGAAGCCTCAATTACCTGTCCATTATACGCGAGAACCTTTCCAAAAGCAGTTGAACTTGTTAGCTTCGTAGATAAGATATTTTCGAGCGAGCGTTCTAAATAATTGGTCCATTTTGGAGCTTCAACTTCTTTGGCAATCATTGCTAATACTCAATTTTCAATCAATATTTTTTGCTGGAACCCCGAAGAGTTCCTGATTAGATTAAATTCTCCCCTTCGAAGTTGGTCATTCTCAGAAACTTTAAAACCAAGGTTTTTGACGTCTGCGTTCGCCTCTAAGATCTTCAAATCAAAACGGTTGAGTTCAAGACTAATTTCCTTGCTACCAGCCATAATATTTTCTGCGGCCAACTTAATTTTTTTTACAAAGGGTTCCTGAAAGTCCTTGATGTTTGCTCCGATAAGTTCGTCCAATAATTCAAGCAACTTTTGCTTTATGAGGTACTCCGTTTCTTGTTGGAATTTATCACTTATCAAGAACAAAGTTTCCGTTAACTCTTGTAAAGACTGTTTTTCCAACTCCATGGAATTCTCAAATTCCTCTAGTGCAGCTCTACGACCGCTATCGTATGCATTTTTCTCAAGGTCACTGTCGAAAGTCTTTTCGCTGGAAATAGTTTCGTCAATTTCAACTTCCGTAAGGTCTGGTATATTATCGTTTTGATCATCTGAAATTGCTGAATATTCTTCTTTTTGAATTCTAGTTTGCTCAATTGATGTTTCCGCTACGATCTCGTTAATATCTTCATCTTCCGGCTTTTCTTCCACCGGATCTACTGCTGTTTGGTTAGAAGTATCCTCTTCGGTCTCGGTAGAAGGTTTTGCCAGATCCATTTCAGGGTCATCGCCCAAGTTGTCTCCTTCTGAACTATTTTCCAGTTCATCAGCAATATCTTCATCAAACTTTTGAACTCCATTTTTCTCTTGCACGTCGACTTTGGCTGTCTCTGTGGACTTTACAATTTCAAAAAAGCTTTCAAACTTTACAAATGCTTGATTTTCCTCTGTATATCCCGGTTCAGGCTTAAACTCTGATAAATTTGCAGCTTCCAATAAACTTTTGAGATCTGTATCGTCTAGTTCTTTTTTGGTTATGGTATCCTCTTGAATATCATTCATTAAACCATTTCCTCGCCACCTCTACCGGCAAGCACAATCGTTCCATCATCTGACAGCTTACGGGCAACATTAATTATCTGTTTCTGCGCTTCCTGAACTTCAGTCAAGCGCACGGGACCAAGTGCTTCCATTTCATCACGAATGTTTGCAGCTGCTCTTGTTGACATGCAACCGAGCAGTTTGTCCTGAAGCGCAGTTTCTGCACCTTTCATTGCAATAACCAATACATCTTGATCCACAGACCTTAACAGAGTTTGCAGTGATCTCTCATCAGATCCACCCAAGTTCTCAAATACAAACATATTATCTTGAATTTCCGCCATCAAATCTCGATCCTCTTTTTTGATGGCACCTAAGATACGTGACTCCATTTCTGTCTTTGTGAAGTTCATTATCTTAGCAGCTGCTTTTACCCCACCAATCTGAGATGCTCTCAATGAAGTATTGGCAGCAAATTTAGCTTTCATTACTCTCTCAAGCTCTTTGATTGCACCTGGCTCCACAGTTTCAAGTGTTGCAATCCTTCTCACGATATCGGCCTGGAGGTCATCTGGAAGTAAGGTCAAAACATCGGCCGCAAGACCAAAATCCAGATATGAGATTATTAAGGCCTTGATTTGTGGATGTTCATCAAGAATTAGTTCTGAAATGGCTCTTGCATCCATCCAATCCAGAATATCAATTTGCGATTCTGAACTCGCCGGGGTAATTCGACCTAATACCGATTGGGCTTTATCATCACCAAGCGCTTTTGTAAGAACATTCTCAATATATTGTCCTGCACCCAATCCAATTCCTGTCTGCTTCTTTATAGTATCTAAGAACTCATCGAGAACTGCATTGACGGTTTCTTGGTCCACCCCAGTTACCGAATACATAGCTGTACCAAGATGCTGTACCTCTCTTGGGGTTAGTTTCTGCAGGACAGTGGCTGCTTCATCTTCACCCAGCAACATCATAAGTATCGCAGATTTTTCCGTACCAGATAGATTTTCAAATCCTTCGTCAATATTTTCTTCTGCCATTTTCCTACCCTATTTCACAACTTCAAGATCTTCTCTCATTAATTGCTTAAATACATTTGCAACGCGGCTTGCCTCTTCAGTAACAATGATCCTAACCAGCGCAACTTTATCATCATAAGTGTTTGCAGTATCAAGCATGTCTGCAGAAACACCAGCTTTTTTCTTAGGTTTTAATTTAGCTTTGATTTCATCTAAACTTTCACCTTCGTCCACCTCAACTGCTTCTGTCTCAGTCGCTCGCTTAGCCGCTACCTCTGCCATAGTCTCAGCTTCTGCATAAAGTTCCATTACTGAATTTGTGCTTGCCGTTGGAACGAGAATTTTGTTTAACATCGGACGCACCACTCCTAGTGCAACTACTCCAATAAGTAAAACAAGTAGAGTTTTTTCGACAATAGATCTAAACCAAGCTCCCTCGTACCACTTAGTTACAAATCCATCAAACTCCTCTACAAATGGCTGAGATGTAACCGTCAGGCTATCTCCTCGGTCCTGTTTAATGCCGAGAGCACTTTTCACAAGATTTTCAACCTGAGTTATAACCTCTTGGGGCACCGGTTCATATGTCTCAAGTCCAGTATCTGGGTTTATAACCTTACGATCTCTAATGAGTAATGCTGCGTCAATGCGAGTGATCAGGTTTGATGGGTTTTTAACCGTTTCGTAAGTTTTACTAACTTCATAATTTTTCAAATTTGTTGAAGACTTGGTTTCAAATTTTTCTTCCTCACTTTGGGCATTGTTGGCTGCTAATCCAGCTTGGTTTTGTTCTTGATTTACGGTAGCTTCTTGGGGTGGCTCGTTAGAAATAGCACCTGGAATGCCCACAGAATCTTTTTTGGCTGTGACATTTAGTGAGTTCTGTTCACTTAGTGTTGCAACAGTATTCGGGTCAACAATTTCCTGAGAAATTTCTTTTCTAGTAAAATCTATTTCTAGATTGACCTGAGCATTCACGTTTCCAGCTCCTACGATAGGCGTGACTAAACTCTGTATTCTATTGCGATAGATATTCTCCAGCTTCATCCGGTACTCCAGCTGGCTGTCAGCTAGGGCTTGGTCGGGATCATCAGGTGCATTGGATAGTAAGTTACCAAACTGATCAATTATCGAGACATTTGAAGGACTCATAGCTGGAACTGATGAAGATACAAGATTTGTAATTGCTAAAACTTGAGTTTGGTCAAGCTTGCGACCATTTTTTAAACTAACAAAAACTGAGGCTGTTGGCGGTGTTTGGTCACGAACAAAAACTGATTTTTCGGGCAGCGCCAAATGCACTCTTGCTGACTGAATACTACTTATTTCAGTTATTGATTTTGACAATTCTGCTTCTTGAGCCTGTCTTAATTTCACTCCTTCAACAGATCTGGAAATTCCAAGAGGCATATTATCCAAAGCATCAAACCCTCCACCAGAATATTCTGGTAAACCTTGAGCTGCCAAAGATATTCTAGCCTGATGATAAACATTCCCTGGCACCAGGATTTCCCCTGTGACTGGATCAAGTTGTACCTCTATGCCCATATTTTTTAGCGAGTCAATTATCTTAGACTTTTCGGCTTCAGAAACAGATGAATACAAGGTGGTCATTGCAGGCTGTTGCATTGAAATGTAAAGAATAACAGCCGCAACTGCAGTCAAAGTAGCCAACAGTGTCGGGAATGCCCGACGAAACCCCGGTTGGTCTAAAGTCTCCCGAACTTTTGATAGGGCCTGCGTAGGTGCCGCCAACAACCCAGTCCTTTGAGTGGCTACGACATTATCATCTTCGAATTGATCTACATTAGCCATAATTTACTCCATCATACCGGCATATTCATAATGTCTTTATAGGCGCTCAACGCTTTATTTCTGACATTAAGAGTCAATTGGAAAGCGAGTGAGCTTACTTGCTGGCTCACCATAACTTTTGCCAAATCATTTTCCGTACCTAGTTCGAAATTTCTAGCAATTTGAGCAGCATCCTTCTGAGCTTCTGCAACATTACGCAGTCCATCACCTAGACGCTCCTGAAAAGACAACTCACCGGAACCAGACGACTTGTCCTGATGAAAATCCTTAGAGGTATTCAACAGGTTTTGGTTAATTTGTTGGGAATTTGACGCTGTTATTTTCATTAGACCACCCCATCAGCAGCAGCGGTTTTGAATTTAGCAGCTAGTATCTCTGCCGTATTGAGCTGTTCGTCATTTGCATTATTATCAAAAATCAAATCCGAGAGCTGAATTTTATCTCCTGATGATAATATCCTTGCTCTTTGAATAATGTTATCTAATTCCCTTACGTTTCCAGGCCATGAATGCTGCATTAACGATAGCAACGCCTCCTCACTAATTGATAATAATTCAGCAGTTTCAATCTGTGACTTAAATAACATATGCGCCACGATCGGGATAATATCTTCAACTCTGTCCGCCAAGGATAAATTATTTATTGGGAAGACATTTAATCTGTAGAATAAATCCTCTCTAAAATTTCCTAATTTAACTTCATTGAACATATTTCGATTTGTGGTTGCTATGATCCTTACGTCTACTTCTACTTCAGAGCTACTGCCTATGGGAAGAACCTGTTTCTCCTGAATTACTCTGAGTAATTTACTCTGAAGGTTCAGAGGCATTTCAGAAATTTCGTCTAATAAAATTGTGCCAGTGTCTGCCGCTCTGACCAACCCCCGATTTGCTTGAACAGCGCCAGTGAAAGCACCTTTTTCATGCCCAAATAGTATCGACTCCAGCATTTGATCAGGTATTGCAGCACAGTTTAAGGCAATAAAAGGTTTATCGCTGCGATTAGAAAAAGCATGTATCAAAGAAGATAAAACCTCCTTACCAGAACCCGTAGGGCCATTGATTAAAACAGTAGCATCTGTGACCGAGATCTTACGAACCAAGTTTACCAGCTTCGCGGATTGTTCAGAGGCACATGGCAAATTAGGTTGGTTCTGCAACACACATTCTAAATAAAAATGCAGATAAAATGTATTCAGCAAACTATCATTTTCCAGCTCAAACGGCGTCTCTATAATAGTAACCGCAGAATTAAAGTATGTACTTATCTTAAACACCTCACAATTTGGCTTTAACAGAACGGCTCTTTTGAATTTATGTTGCTTCAAAAAGTTTTTGAAATTCTGATCCGCCATACAATCAAATTTATTGTTTGCGACCGAAATAAAAGTTCCTGATGGCTTCACGCTGTTTTGCGCACCAATCTTTGAGAGCAAAACCAAATCTATACCGCGACTAATTAGAAGCGGTTCTATAATTTTGTAAAATGCAGATTTTAGATCATCAACAATATACATTTCAAATTCCTCCACCCATGAACAGCAACTCCAGTGCCATCTAGTTTTTTTTGTTTTATTTCAGTTATTTACAATTTTTAATTTGAAATTAATCTAAACAAAACAAAGAAACCTAGTTATTTTTCAAAAATTTGACATAAAAACTAAAACTTTCCATTCAGTGTCGTTTTAAAGGGTACGGAGGAGTAATCATGAACCTTGCTTTCGCATTAAAATCGTACAATCAAACAAAAACTTCAAAAGATATGGCAAATGGTGACGGCTATGAAGCGGTTAAGTTTGCTTTGGAACAAGCCATAATTAGCATGGAAAGGTTAAGTCTTGATCTTCCAAGTGAAGAGCGAGAGCATCACTTTGAACGAGCTCTTTCTTGCATCTACTTCCTCCAAAAGTGTTTGGATTTCGAAAAAGGCGGCGACTTAGCAAAAAACCTTTTTAAAGTCTATGAATATTGTCGAAATCAAATAATAGAAGTATGCTTAAAAGATACACAGGAAACTTTGGACACCTCTATTGAATTTGCTCAAACTATTCTAGATGGCTGGAAAGGAATTAAAACTGAGGTGTAATAACTACTGTAATATGCGCTTCACAGATATATTAAATTCTAAACATCTTGATCTGTTTTACAAATTTAAGCCATTAAGTTTAACTTTAAATGGTCTGAAGGTTTAGCTGCTTTAGAAATATTGAAGTACTTTGTACGAGCTTCATTATGAACGTAAGCCGGTTCAGCCCCCGCTTGTCTTAAATATTTATCCATTACAACAACGCTTGATGGGGAGAGATATGGACTGTAAATTCTAAGATTAGAATAATTTTCGTTATGTGACTTGTGAGTTTGGATACTGGACTGACCAGTTTTAAAATTTGAACTGCTATTCAATAAACCCAGTGAGTGACCACCTCTTGTGGCGACTGCGGAGCTTTTCTCAGAAATTTGATCAGTTTGGAACGCAACTTGCATGATCTCCGTTTAATGCTTAAATTAAAGAAAATCAACAACTCGATTTAGGTTATGAATAAATACTGCCGATACTGCGAAAAATCCAGAGTAGGTTTACTATACTTTTTTGTTTTTTTTATAATCTTAAACTTTGCAGCCCGTAAATATATCGGCTTAGTTCCGTTCACCTTGCAAGAACTGCTATTTATACCATCAGTTGCAACTATGTTTTTGGCTGTTTGTATTATTACTATTAAGTATTTACTGCCAAACTTTTCTCTCACGCTTGCAAAAAAACGCGATGATTAAAGTTTTCAACGCTTTCAGCTGTCACTTCTTTAATTAATTTCTTTGAGTAACTTTCGTCACCGAGCTCATCAAAAAAAGTACACTCAAAAACAAAAGTAGTTTGATCTGGTGTTTTTGTCGGCTTTGGTAGTTGATGTTTCATATTTACTCTCCTTTGCAAATCAGAGCAATTTTAGTACCAAACTTATATTACATTATAATTAATTATAAAAACTTCTGTTATGCCAGGAAACATCCCCTCACCTTCCAGATAGTCATTCAAATAAGCTCGGATGTCTCCAGTTAATTTTTCTCTACCCTCAAGACTTTCAAGCTGTCCTAATTCAACCTCCAGAATAACGTTTGTTATTTCCTTAACTATAGCTGGCTCCATTTCAAATAACGCTGAAATAAAAAGATCTGAGGCAATGGAGGGTTGCTTTGTCAGCAAAGCCACCTCTAAACTAAACAACTTTTCTGAACCAATAATTTTGCCAGAAAATACATTTTCCACTTTTAGATAATTATATTTATCAGGAAGTAATCCTCCCGTTTCTGGATCTATTCGAGTTAGGTCAATTTCCTCTTCAGGAACTGGAAAAACCTCTTCCTCATCTCCGTCCCAATTAGTTTCAGGCAAATAAATCCCTGAACCTTCATTTTCCACGAGAAGATGGGCTAAGATAAAGACTATAAATACTATTGATGCTGGAACTGCAGCCTGTATTAAAAACATTTCGAACCTCTGCAAAAAATGAGCAAGAAATGTGCCAACCCTAGCATTTTATTTAATTGAAGTAGTCACCTTAAGTTTTTGTTCCATTTCGACGATATCATCTCGAGAGGACAAGTGAGTTAAACCATTCAGATCTAGTATTTCAAACGACACCATTGCTGAGGTATTGGATGTTTTCTCAATAACTTCATTGATCACAAACTTTTCACGATCTGCCTTGTAGCTTTCAAAAAACTTAAGCCACTCATCAAATGTTCCATTTGCAATGTTAACTTCCGCGATGACGTTCATTTGCTACCCTCTACTCATGCGGTTTAAACTATAGGCAATATCCGTTCATGTCAAAAAAAGAAACATAAGGCATGATCTAAATAGATATTTATAAGTTGGCATAATCCTTGCAATTGGTATTTTGAAATTTTTAATGGGTCATAAAATGAATATTTATAATGAAATATTTAAAAGAATTATTACGGTACTTTTTTCTATTTTTCTTATTACTTTTACAACTGTCGCGGGCGCTTCAGAGGCGTCTCACTGCGGCGAAAGCATTGCCGATACCTATGATGACACGTTTTGTGAACAAACCGCGAGACATGCAGCTCTAGAAATTGATTGGGGCGTTTTTAGTACTGCTTCATTTGCAAAAGAAGGCCTTACAGATAAACAAGATGCAAAAGAAATAGTATTAGCGGAACGTTCTTTAGATAAAAATATTGTTAAGCCCGATGAACGTTCATATAACTTTGACGATATCAAAACTTATGAGTGGCTAAAGCCAAAAATTATTGATCGATCTTTCGAAGCAGCTGTTAATTTACTTGATCTTGATGGGAAAAGAGATTTGAGGTCCTGTACTTTGTATGAAATAAAAAATCTTTCACAAGTTTCAAGCAGTCTGCCCAAATATCAGCTTGAAGCTATGCTGTATTTTTCTAATGCACAGCTTGGAGCGGTAACTACTTTAGAAGTTAATTCGACATCTAATCTTAACTCAAAATCATGTAACCAACTCTTACATCTAGTTTTAGGTAGAGCATAAGAGGGCCGACAAAAACTTGGAAAATATTTTATTAGATGATATTATAAGCCAGCTGGATCTAATAGAGAGGTAAAATTTTGGCAGAGACAGAAACTGAAGAGGTAATAGCAGAAACTGGCGCAGTGAATGTGGTCAAGTTAGTAGAAGATCAAAATTCCTACATAAATAGCGCAAAAGAACGAATGCATGACGTAATATCAACATTCGTTAATAACGCGGAGAATTCAATTGCACTCAACGATTTCTCACAGATATTTAAAACAGTAACTGTGTGGATAAAATTCAGACCACGCAAATTAGGTCAATACGTTGAAATCATGAAAGAGCGTACTACCGACACAACCATTAGCATTAGATACAGCGATGAAATGTATATACCCCATATAAAAGAAGTGCTCAAAGAACATAAGATCAAAATGATATCGAATGATCACAATGTGATGGTATGTAAAACACCGAGACCGAGCGATCAAGATATTGAGATTGCTGTTCAAAAGATAAAAGTCTTGGCAAATACCGCAAGAAGCTCTCTCTCTCAAGGTAAGGCCGCTGAAATTCAAAGATTACAGTCAGCATTAAAAAATGAATATCTAGAAGCAAAAGATGTGAAATACGCTATTTCTTCCATCGAAAAGATTGAAGAAAAATTTGGAGCAGTGCTCACATACTCACGCTTGGAAGCTGAAAAGAAAATAAGTGGAAAATTATTTCGATATGACTCAAGCGAAGCTAAGGATATTCACCTTGCACTGACCCGCAGGGTAAAGAAGAATTCTTTTGTTGAAATTTAAAGTCAACCTACCAGATTGCGATACATGACAAGCCTAAAGTATATTGCAGTAGTATTGAGCATATTTTTAGTATTTGATTTTGCAAAAGCTGAGTACCTCGTGAAAGATGATCTAAAGTCGCTTGTCGTGAGCTGTTACTTGGAAAATGAAGCTCCAGTATTTTGTTCAAAACAAAAAATAGATGACCCGCATATCAAAATATATTTACCCGTTTTCAAATCTGTCATGGTGCAAAACAAGGTTCATGCCTTTAGAATTATGGCTACAATTGAAAACTTTTCAAAAAAGAATCTCATTGGAGCGAAAATCAAGTTAAAAGCTAAAGACACAGGGAATACTATTATTGAATTTATTATAAATGAAACGATAAAATATAAGATGGCTTCAACAACTAGGTATAGTCACCTTATTAGATCAGATATACCAAAAATTCGACAAAGTTATCAAGCATTGCATTCGGCCTATTACAATGCAGACATTTCAAATTTTGAGATGGTAGTAACAGAGCTGCATTTCGATTAATTAGTAAGAAAACCCGAGCAAGTCGCAGTATTGTATATCATTCAAATAACTTAATTGCGTGTTAACAATTTCCGTCCACTTATCTGTACCAAAAGTATTAAGAAACTCACCATCAACACGCTGAAGCACCACTCTACAATCACCATAGCTACCTGGCTTGATGCCCTCAGGATTCTTCAGGCAGTCTAAAAATGTATTACCTAACACCTGCCCTTGACTATCTTTATAAAGAATGGATGCTCCATTGATATTTCTACCCTTGGTATTCTTCAACTGAAGACTAAGAACATAATTTGCAACAGAACCAGTACTATCACTATCAAAAGTCAATCTTACTGCACATCTAAAATCTTGCTGAGCTTGAACAGATTGGTATGGTAAAAATCCCAAAATACAAAAAATCAAGAGCTTAGCAAACCGCTTTTTAACGGTATTGCTTCTT
>Ga0163109_10001064_pt1 | contig 21745 bp, 20 predicted proteins | sample CRUFie1St13metaG_FD_108704 | JGI IMG/M metagenome (GOLD analysis project Ga0163109, IMG submission 108704) | Marine microbial communities from the Costa Rica Dome - CRUD Field 142mm St13 metaG | ecosystem: Environmental > Aquatic > Marine > Oceanic > Photic zone | place: Costa Rica: the Eastern... | reverse complement strand
TTTGTTGATGTTATGCGCGGCGACGTGACGCTGCCGGGTGAAGCTAAAGCGGATGAGGATAAGGATGGCGACGACGATACAGAAGACGAGCACCCGCTGATTGAACGCATTAAGCCGATACTCGATGACAAAGTTGCCGGGGTGCGTCCGAGTAAGCGGCTAACCGGATCGCCAGCGTGTTTGGTGCTGTCTGAAGACGCTATGGGTATTCAAATGCGCCGCATTATGGAGGCCAATGGCCAAGCCATGCCCGCGAGTAAGCCGTACTTTGAGTTCAATCCGGACCATCCGCTGGTGCAGCGTTTAGACAACGAGGCGGATGAGGATCGCTTTGGTGAGTTGGTCGAGGTGTTGTTTGATCAGGCCAGCTTAGCCGAAGGTGGTTCGTTGCAAGATCCAGCGACGTACGTAGAACGGCTGAATCGGCTGCTTCTCGACTTGCTCTAGGTCGCTTTTAGCTCAGGTGGCGCCTTGGCGGCTGGATTTCTGGCCGTTTAGGCCACAAGCTTGGGATTCTTAGCTGAATCCATTCAGGAGCACGTTATGGAGGTAGCGATTATTGGCGGCGGCAATTTTGGTACCGCAATCGCCAACATTATCGCGGCCAATGGGCACACAACGCATTTGTGGATGCGCGACGCTGAGCAAGCTGCAGACGTTGCGCGGCGGCGCGAAAACCGCCGCTATTTGCCTGGCCATACTTTGGCTACCGGTGTTAACCCAACCGCTGACTTAGCAACCGCGGCAGCTGCCGCTGAACTGCTCTTTGTTACTGTGCCTTCCCAGAGTTTTCGCGAGGTATGCGGCCAAATTGAGCCCTATGTGCGTCCCCAAGATGTGCTGATCAGCGGTACTAAGGGCATAGATGCTGATGGCTTTCGCTTAATGAGCCAATTGCTAGAGCAGCATACGCCCAGTCACCGTGTTGGGGTGTTATCTGGCCCGAATTTGGCGGAAGAAATTGCCGACGGCCAATATACCGGTACGGTTGTGGCCAGCGCAGATGCCGAGGCCTGTGCCCTAGTGCAGGAGGTCATGCGCAATGAGCGCTTGCGGGTCTACGTCAGCGCCGACCTGTACGGTGTGGAGCTAGGCGGGGCGCTGAAGAATATCTACGCGATTATTTGTGGCTTGGCGGCAGGTTTGGGGGTCGGTCAAAACACCGTGGGTATGCTGATTACCCGCGCGTTGGCAGAAATGAGCCGCTTTGCGGTCTCGATGGGTGGCAATCCGTTCACTTTTCTTGGTTTGTCCGGGGTTGGGGATTTACTGGTGACCTGTTCTTCGCCCCTCAGCCGCAACTATCAACTGGGCTTTAAAATGGCCAATGGCATGAGTCTCGAGGACGCGGCCGATGCGCTGGGTAAATTGGCGGAAGGCGTCAATACCCTCAAGGTCGTGCGGGCGAAAAAAGATGAGCTCGCGGTCTATATGCCCTTAGTCGAGGGCCTATATCAACTGTTGTTCGAGCAGCGCGATATGGCAGAGATTATTGAAGTACTGATGAGCGCCAATGAAGGTATGGACGTAGAATTTGCCGATCCACAATATTGGCGACCCAGCGGAGTGCCGGCAGATTGATTCTTGGTGATCTGATCGAGGCTATTGCTCAACGCTTCGAAGCGGCGGCGCTGAGCTACGGACACGGTACCGACAATTCCTGGGACGAAGCGGTCTATCTGGTACTCACCGTGACTGGGTGTGCTGACGATGCCGAGGAGTTGGGTCGCGAAGTTGATGCTCAGGCCCAGCAGGAGATTGAGCATATTGCCCAACGGCGGATTACCGAGCGTCAGCCCTTGGCCTATTTTCTCGGGCGCTGTCAGTTTATGGGCTATGAGTTTGAGCTGCAGCCAGGGATGGTGATTCCCCGTTCGCCTATTGGTTATTTGCTCGAGGACTGGCCTCTTAGTCTACAAAGTCGCGCGCTCGCGGATAAAACCAAAGTTGGGCGTATAGTCGATCTTTGTTCGGGGTCTGGCTGTCTTGGCATTATTGCCGCGCATAACTTCCCCAATGCCGAGGTCACGTTAGTCGAGTTGGATGCACAAGCCGCCGAATTAGCGCGGCGTAATGTCTCCCACCACGGTCTGGAGTCGCGGGTGCGGGTGCTAGAGGGCGATGCGATAGCGGTATTGGCCGAATTGCCTGCGGGCTGGGATCTTATTGTTAGCAACCCTCCCTATGTCGATGCCGCGGACATGGCGGCATTGCCCCCAGAATATCAACATGAGCCGGCGTTGGGTTTGGCTGGCGGCGCAGACGGATTGATCCTCGTGGATAAATTACTGCCCTTGATACCGGAAAAACTCCAGTCTGATGGCTTGTTTATTTGTGAGGTCGGCGCCAGTGAAGGTGCCATGCGCCGCAAGTATGCAGCGTTGCCGCTGCTTTGGCCTGAGCTATACGACGGTGGTGAGGGCGTGTTTTTGCTTGAAGGATCGGCGCTGGGTTCTCATACTTCCGCGCGCCAGCAATAAAGCAAGGGATAATCGGCAGTGCGGAGCAAGTATGGCAGGTAACAGTATCGGTGAAATGTTCCGTGTCACGACTTTTGGTGAAAGTCATGGCAAAGCCTTGGGCGCGATTATCGATGGCTGTCCGCCGGGATTGGAATTGTCCGAGGCGGATCTGCAGCCAGATTTAGATCGACGTAAGCCGGGGCAGTCTAAGTATACGACTCAGCGTCGCGAGAGCGATGAGGTGCAAATCCTCAGCGGTGTATTCGAAGGCGTCACCACTGGCACACCCATAGGGCTACTGGTGCTTAACGAGGATCAAAAGAGCAAAGATTATTCGGCCATTAAAGACACTTACCGGCCAGCGCATGCGGACTTCACCTATCAACAAAAGTATGGTGTTCGCGACTATCGCGGCGGTGGCCGTTCTTCTGCGCGGGAGACCACTATGCGGGTTGCCGCTGGTGCGGTAGCGAAAAAGTATCTTGCGCAACACTGCGGCGTGCAGATCCGTGGGTATTTATCGGCGATCGGTGACATTCAACCCCGCTGTGTTGATTTGGACATGGTTAACGACAATCCGTTTTTCTGTGCGGATCCGGATGCGCTGGAATCTATTGGCGCGTTGATCGACGCTCTGCGCCGCGAAGGCGACTCCATTGGCGCTGAAGTGACGGTGATGGCGACTGGGGTGCCAGTAGGACTAGGCGAGCCAGTATTTGGCCGGCTCGATGCCGATTTAGCCGGGGCGTTGATGGGCATTAATGCGGTAAAAGCCGTAGGTATCGGCGATGGGCCAGCGGTTGTTAGCCAACGCGGTACCGAGCATCGTGACGAAATGAACGAGCAGGGGTTTTTGAGCAACCACGCAGGTGGTGTGCTTGGCGGTATTTCTTCCGGACAGGACATCATCGCGACCGTGGCGTTAAAACCTACCAGCAGCATCACCACGCCGGGTCAGTCTATCGACACCAGTGGCAATGCTGTTGAGGTGGTGACTAAGGGCCGGCACGATCCCTGTGTTGGAATTCGCGCCACGCCCATTGCCGAGGCGATGGTGGCGCTGGTTTTAATGGATCATTTACTACGAAATCGCGGCCAGATGGGGCAATAACGCCGATCCGATTTGTCTTATGCGATGCACGCTCTTAGACTGCGGCGTCTTTTTCATTATTGAGTTTTTACATGGCTCAAACCCTATACGACAAAATTTGGCAGGCCCATGACGTAGGCCAGCGCGCTGATGGCAATAGCTTGCTGTACATCGACTTGCAGTTATTGCACGAAGTCACTTCGCCGCAAGCCTTTGAAGGGCTGCAACTGGCTGATCGGCCGCTCTGGCGGGTTAATGCAAATCTAGCGACCCCTGATCACAATGTACCGACCACTGACCGCGACAAGGGCTTTGCCGGCATCACCGACGAAATAGCCCTAGCTCAGGTAGTGACGCTGGATGACAACTGCAAAAAATTTGGCGTGCAACAGTTCGAGATCAACGACCCGCGACAGGGCATTGTGCATGTGGTGGGTCCTGAACAGGGTGCAACGCTGCCGGGTATGACCATTGTCTGCGGCGATTCCCATACATCTACCCACGGCGCGTTTGCGGCCTTGGCCCAGGGTATTGGAACTTCAGAGGTTGAGCACGTTATGGCGACCCAGTGCCTAGTGCAGAACAAAGCCAAAAATTTTGCGATTAATGTCAGTGGCTCTCTGGCGCCCGGTGTCACCGCTAAAGATCTAGTGCTGGCAATTATTGGGCGTTTGGGTACCGCTGGTGCGACCGGACACACCATTGAATACCGAGGTACGGCTATCCGTGAATTGTCCATGGAAGCGCGTATGACCCTGTGCAATATGGCAATCGAAGCAGGGGCACGAGCAGGGCTGGTGGCCGTGGACGATACCACCATCGAATACATTGCTGGGCGACCGTTCGCACCAAAAGGCGAACAATGGGATCAGGCGGTGGCGTATTGGCGCACCTTGGTCAGCGATGATGGCGCTGAGTTTGATCAAACTTTGGATATCGACGCCAGTCAGATCGCGCCCCAAGTCACATGGGGGACCTCGCCGGAAATGGTTACTGGTGTCGATCAGCAGGTACCTGACCCTGAATCTATGAGCGATTCGGTGCAGGCTGAATCCGCGCGGCTGGCACTGGATTACATGGGCTTACAGCCCCAGCAGCCAATCGCTGGTATCAAACTGGATCGCATTTTTATTGGTTCGTGTACGAATGCGCGCATTGAAGATCTGCGTGCGGCAGCGGCAGTGATTGGTAATGGGCGTGTCGCCAATAATATTAAGCAGGCGCTGGTTGTGCCCGGTTCAGGATTGGTGAAAGCCCAGGCCGAAAAAGAGGGCTTGGCGCAGATTTTTATCGACGCTGGATTTGAGTGGCGGGCTGCAGGCTGTTCGATGTGTTTGGGTATGAATCCAGATCAGTTGGGTAATGGTGAGCATTGTGCCTCTACATCGAATCGTAATTTTGAGGGGCGCCAAGGTTATGGCGGTCGCACCCACCTTGTGAGTCCGGCGATGGCTGCAGCGGCGGCAGTGGCGGGGCATTTTGTTGATGTCCGGGAGCTAAGTTGATGCAAGCGTTTACCGTACTGGAAGGATTTGCAGCACCCCTCGATCGCGCCAACGTAGACACCGATCAGATCATTCCTAAGCAATATTTAAAGTCCATCAAGCGCACGGGTTTTGGTGATTATTTGTTCGATGCTTGGCGCTTTACTGATCCGGGTAAGATGGGTATGACACCTAATGAGCGTTCTCTGAATCGTGAGTTCACGCTTAACCAGCCCCAATATCAGGGTGCTTCAGTGCTATTGGCGCGGGACAACTTTGGTTGTGGCTCGTCTCGTGAGCATGCGGTATGGGCGCTGCAGGAATACGGTTTTCGCGCCGTCATTGCACCAAGCTTTGCGGATATCTTTTTCGGTAACTGCTTTAAGAATGGCGTTTTGCCCATCGCGCTGGATGCGGAGATTGTTGATCAACTCTTTGCTCAAGTAGCCGAGGGTCTACAGCTGCGTGTCGATCTGGCAGTGCAAACTGTGACGGTGCTGGGTAGCGACAGCGTTTTTGCTTTCGCCGTAGATGCGGCGTTAAAACAAAAGATGCTCAGCGGTATGGACGACATTGATATGACGCTCGCTGACAGAGCTCTGATCGAAGCCTTTGAATCGCAACATCGCCAGCGTCAGCCCTGGTTGTTTCGCGACTAATCTACGGAAAGCACAGCATGCACAAGAAAGTTTTATTGTTGCCAGGGGATGGCATTGGCCAAGAAGTGGTAGCGGCCGCAACCCAGGTAATGCAAGCCGCCGCCCAGCAGTCGGGTTGTAACCTCGAAATCAGCGATGCATTAGTTGGTGGTGCCGCTATTGACGCCACAGGCGAGCCTCTTCCCAGCGCAACGTTAGCGGCTGCCGAACAGGTCGACGCGGTATTGTTAGGTGGAGTTGGTGGCCCGAAGTGGGATGATCTGCCTACTAATCTGCGACCGGAGAAAGGCCTGCTGGGTCTGCGTCAGGGGCTGGGGTTATTTGCTAATTTGCGGCCGGCGTTACTGTCCGCACCGCTAGCTGCGGCGTCTTCATTGAAGGCGGAATTGGTTGCCGATCTGGATATCCTCATAATCCGTGAGCTAACCGGCGGTATTTACTTTGGCGAGCCACGTGGCGTCGAAATCCGCGATAACGAGCGTGTTGGATTCAATACCCTAGTTTATTCCGAGCACGAAATTGAGCGAATCGCGCGTGTGGGTTTTGAGCTGGCGGCCAAGCGCAATGGCAAGTTGTGTTCGGTAGACAAAGCCAATGTATTGGAAGTTTCCCAGCTTTGGCGCGAGAAGGTAACTGCGTTAGCGCCAGAATATCCAAGTGTGGAGTTGTCGCATATGTATGTGGACAACGCTGCCATGCAGCTGGTGCGTGCACCGAAGCAGTTTGATGTCATAGTAACGGGCAATATGTTCGGCGATATTCTTTCAGACGTCGCCGCCATGCTCACTGGCAGCCTTGGCATGCTGCCGTCGGCGTCACTGGCCGCCAGTGGCACCGGGTTGTATGAACCTGTGCACGGCACCGCGCCTGATATTGCGGGTCAGGATCTGGCTAATCCATTAGCCACAATATTGTCCGTAGGCATGATGTTCCGCTACAGCCTGGACCTTCCTGAAGCGGCCGACCGCATCGATAACGCTGTGGCGAAAGTGTTAGAGCAAGGGCACAGAACCGCGGATATAGCCGCTGCTGGCACTGATCCAGTGGGCTGCCAAGCCATGGGCAAGCTGGTGCTAGAGCAACTGGTAAATTAACAGAGGAAAAAAGCATGGATTCGAGTGCGGGCTACAGTGTAGCCATTGTTGGGGCTACAGGCGCCGTTGGTGAGGCGCTATTAGAGATTTTGCAGGAGCGAAACTTTCCGGTGTCGCAGCTTTATTTGTTGGCATCGGAGCGCTCTGCAGGTAAGCGCCTGCAGTTTCATGGCAAGTCGGTGCAGGTCCAACGGTTAGACGAATTCGATTTTTCCCAAGCACAGATCGGTCTGTTTTCTGCGGGTGGTACGCTCTCCGCTGAATATGCGCCCAAGGCTGCTGCGGCTGGTTGTGTGGTTATCGATAACACATCGCATTTTCGCTATGACGCGGATATCCCTCTGGTCGTTCCTGAGGTCAACCCACAGTGTGTCGCGGACTTTAAGCCGCGCAATATTATTGCTAATCCGAATTGCTCAACCATTCAGATGGTAGTGGCGCTGAAACCTATTCAAGACGCGGTAGGTATCAAAAGAATTAACGTCGCAACGTATCAGGCGGTTTCTGGTGCCGGGGCCAGTGGTATCAGTGAATTGGCCGGACAGACCGCTAATTTGCTTAATGCTAAACCCATTGAGCCGTCTACTATGCCGGTGCAGATCGCTTTTAACGCGATTCCACAAATAGATGTCTTTCAAGATAATGGCTACACCAAGGAAGAAATGAAAATGGTCTGGGAGACCCAAAAAATCCTGGGGGACGAAACCATTACTGTGAATCCTACCTGTGTGCGAATCCCTGTCTTTTATGGCCACTCAGAAGCGGTACACATTGAAACCGCGGAACCTATTGCCGCGGCCGAAGTTGAACGATTGCTCGCTAAGGCGCCGGGTGTGAAAGTTATGAAAGGGCAGAAATACCCCACTGCGGTTACTGATTCAGCGGGCACGGATCCGGTCTTTGTCGGGCGAATCCGTGATGATATTTCTCATCCTAATGGTATTAATCTATGGGTGGTGTCTGACAACGTGCGGAAAGGTGCGGCACTCAATAGCGTGCAGATTGCTGAGCTATTGGTTGCTCAAGAACTACTAACTAACTGAGGCTGAAAACACTCGAATGTGGGTCACACCAAGAAATATGGCTAACGGCGTCGCCTTATGCTTGCTGCTCTGGGCCCACAGCAGCGTTGCTGTGGAGTTGGCTACGCCCCAAGTGGCGTCCTTTCAAGGACAAAATCTCAATGCCTTTGTGGATCTGCAACAGTTGCAAGGGCCGCAAACGTCGCTGCAAGCGCGCATCGGCAGCACTGAAGACTATGCCGCCATGCAGTTTCCGCGTTATGCGGTGGTTGAGCAAATCAGCGTGGATGTTGTTGATGCACCATTGGGCGGTGCACGCCTGAATATCCGCAGTAGTCGTCCTATTGTTGAGCCAAAACTGCAATTAGTGGTGCGTTTTGTGGATGCAGCCGACATCCAACTGCGCCGTTTCACCTTAGCCATTCCTGCGCCGTTAACGTCTAATTACACGGCAGATTTGCAAGATTTCGCACCGACTGTAGCCGAGCAAGATGATGCTGGTCGGCGCACTCGACTTACCCAAGAGAAAGACACGCTGTGGAGCGTGGCCAAAGACAGTCGTGAAAGCACTTCGGTGACCGTGCAGCAGCAGATGCTTGCCATTGTGCGGCTGAACCCTGATGCGTTTATTGCTGAGAATGTTAATGGTCTCAAGAGTGGCTATCTGTTGCGCTTGCCGGAGTTGTTTGAGGCTAGCCTGTTGACCGCAAGCGCGGCACTGCGCGAGGTTAAACGGCAGTACAAAAGCTGGGTTGATGAGGGCTACGCCCAAGCCCTAAGTACGGCTGCCGGGACAAATGATTCAAGACGTTTACGCATTCTCGATCCTGCGCAGCGTGGCGAGGATTCAATCTCGGCTGCGGTCCCAAGTAAGACGGACCAAGCCGACCCGGTTGAGCGGGTAGATGACGTAGCAGTGCCGGAGGGCGGCTCGCGAATGCTGCCCGCTGTTAGCGCCGATGGCGGCACTGGGGCAACTGAGCCTGATTCGATCGCGGAGTTAGGGTTAACAGAAACTACTCCCGAATCTGCAACGCCGGAGCAGGAGCTTGTCGCGGCTCCAACCAGCGCAACTTTGTCGCAGGCCGAAGAAACTGCAGGCGCCGTTGCGGCAGCGGAACGTCGACCAATGCCATTACCTAAACCTGCTGCTAAAGCAGATACGGCAACGAGCAGATCGGCAACTGAGGAGCGGGAAATTCCCGTTGTGCGCAGTGCGCAATCACGGGAAGAAGGAATGTCTCCAGGATTGGTAGGGATTTCGGCGACCATCCTGCTGACGCTGGCATTGATATTGTTGGCGTGGCGCCGCCGCCGCAGTAGTTCGGTAGCTGCTGAATCGAAAGCAGGCAGGGGCGCAGCCAGTGGTGTTGGTGATGCTAATGCGGTTACTGAACCCACTGTGGCCAGTCTTGATGAGGATACTGAGGTTGCAGACGACGATGATGGGTCCGAGGGGTTGGGCAGCACCGGCAGAAAGCCGCTTTTGGTGTCGCCGAGTGGACTTCCGTCTATGGCCGGTGCGGCGAGCGATGACGAAGACATTATTGAAACCCGAATTAAATTAGCCATTGCGTTTATCGAGGTCGGTGATGAACCCGGCGCACGTGAATTATTACAAGAAGTGCTGGAAGAGGGTGACGAGGAACAGCAAACCGCAGCGCAATTGTTGCTTGATGAACTCGACGATCAGGACTGAGCGCCCGACCCTTACGTGAGCCGATGACTAGTGAGCATTTTAGATACGCCCTAGCTGTGCAATATGCCGGCGGGGAATTTTCCGGTTGGCAGCGCCAGCCCAATGTGCCCACAGTTCAGGGGGCGTTAGAGCAGGCGGCGGCAAAACTTACAGACGAACCGATTACGCTGCAGGTGGCTGGGCGCACCGATGCTGGTGTACATGCGACCGGACAAATAGCCAGTTTCAGCTCGAGTTTAAAGCCCGAGGCACGCAACTGGCAGCGCGGTTTAAATGCGCTAACGCCAGCCTCTATTTATGTCAGTTGGGTACACTCGGTACCAGTAGAATTTCATCCGCGCTACGACGCGACGTCGCGTCGCTACACATACATTTTCTATGATCAGCAGCAAACGGATCCCTTTATTTCCGGACTTGCTTGGTGTTGCAGTCCCCTCGATGCCGACGTGATGCATCAACAGGCCCAATGCTTGCTTGGCGAGCACGATTTCTCGAGTTTTCGCGGCGCGGGATGTCAATCACTAACCCCAATGCGGCGGGTAGATCAGGTATTGGTGCGTCGGCAAGGGGCTTTTGTGGTGATGGAGATAGAGGCCAATGCGTTTTTATTGCATATGGTGCGGAATATTGCCTCAGGCTTGCTGAATGTGGGTCTGGGCGCGGCGGACAGTTATCTGGCCGACCTTTTAGCGGCTCGAGATCGAACCGCGCTCGGGGTCACCGCCCCACCTCAAGGATTGTATCTGAGTCAGGTGCGGTATCCCCATGCAGGATTGCCGGCAGTAACGGCCTTGCCGCCTATCCTGCGGGCCTGAGTGGCCACTGCAGGATGGATAAATGTCCAAGATTTAGCGAACTCTGGGACCATTATGGCAGCAGCCAATGCAGGCTTATACTTTCGTTGCCTCGCTGCTGAGACTAGACTGAGCGGCCGGATTGGCGAGAGATAAATGACGTTGCAAGGATCGGAGCAACTTTGGTGCAAGATCTGTGGTTTCATCGAAATCGATGACGTAACTGCCACAGTTATGGCGGGTGCCAGTGCCATAGGCCTTAATTTTTATCCTGGCAGTGCGCGTTATGTATCTGAGAGCACCGCGCAACAGCTAAGCTTGGCAGCAGCGGCGGCCGAACCCGAGTGCCAGCGAGTCGGACTATTCGTCAATGCCGCGGCAGCTGATGTGGAGCAGGTCTTGGCCACGGTCGAGTTGGATTTGCTGCAGTTTAGCGGTGACGAGAGTGCAACGTTTTGTCGTAGTTTTGGTAAACCCTATCTCAAGGCGGTAAAAATGCGCCCGGAGACTGACATTCGTGAGTTTGAAGATGAGTATGCGGACGCCTGGGCATTATTACTGGATACCTATGATGCTGAGCAGGCCGGTGGTACTGGGCGCGCGTTTGACTGGAGCCTGTGGCCCTCGCGCAGTGCCAAACGCTTAATTTTGGCAGGGGGGCTGGAGCCGGAGAATGTTGCGTCCGCAGTGGCGCAACTCGCACCCTTTGGCGTTGACGTTGCAAGTGGCGTCGAAGGGCAACACAAAGGACGCAAAGACAGCGCGCGCGTGCGCCGCTTTTTACAGGAAGCAAGACATGGCTGAAGCCAAGGATCATACGAATTACGCACAACCCACCGCAGACGGTCATTTTGGTGATTACGGCGGTCGCTTTGTTGCAGAAACTTTAACCCACGCCTTGGACGATTTAGCGCGGCTCTATGGCGAGGTCAAAGACGACCCGGATTTCAAGCGCGAACTGCATACGGACCTGGCGCACTTTGTGGGCCGCCCAACACCATTGTATTTTGCCCAGCGCTTAACTGACGCTCTGGGCGGTGCGGCGGTGTATCTCAAGCGCGAAGACCTCAATCATACGGGTGCGCACAAAGTGTGTAACACCATTGGTCAGGCACTGTTGGCAAAACGCATGGGCAAGCCTCGGGTTATTGCGGAAACGGGTGCGGGTCAGCATGGCGTGGCGACCGCGACGGTCGCTGCACGTTTAGGTTTAAAGTGCGATGTCTATATGGGCGCTGAGGATGTGCAGCGGCAGAGCTTGAACGTATATCGTATGAAGTTGATGGGCGCCAATGTGATACCCGTCACGTCCGGCTCAAAAACGTTGAAGGACGCCATGAACGAGGCTATGCGCGATTGGGTCACTAACGTCGACGATACGCATTATATCATCGGCACTGTCGCCGGGCCTCATCCGTATCCGATGATCGTGCGAGATTTTGCGGCCACCATTGGTCAAGAAGCGCGTGCGCAGATGCTTGAGCAGGTGGGTCGTTTGCCTGACGCAGTCGTAGCCTGTGTCGGTGGCGGATCCAACGCCATGGGTATTTTTTATCCTTTTATTGATGATGTGGATGTAGCTCTAGTCGGTGTTGAAGCCGGAGGCCATGGTATCGCCAGCGGTGCCCACGCTGCGCCTCTCAATGACGGCAAAGTGGGCGTGCTGCATGGCAATCGTTCCTATTTGATGTCGGATACTGACGGGCAGATTAAAGAAACTCACTCGATCTCGGCAGGCCTAGATTACCCTGGTGTTGGACCAGAGCATGCCCATCTGAAAGATATCGGTCGTGCCACCTATGCCAGCGCCACCGACGACGAGGCTATGGAGGCGTTTCGCTTGCTGAATAATCTTGAAGGTATCCTGCCGGCGCTGGAGACCAGTCATGCACTGGCCTGGGTTAGCGCCAACGCGCCAGCTATGGCCAAGGATGAAATCATATTGGTTAACCTCAGTGGTCGGGGTGACAAGGACATTCTTACCGTAGCCGATGTCGATGGAATTAGTCTGACATGAGTGTGACGGATACGCGGATTCGCCAGTGTCTGGATACGTGCCGGCAAAACAACCGCACGGCACTTGTGAGCTTCATCACGGCGGGAGATCCGGGCCCGGGCTATACCGTAGCTGCTCTGCACAGCCTAGTGGCTGGCGGTGTGGATATTTTGGAGCTGGGCATCCCGTTTTCTGATCCAGAAGCAGAAGGGCCGTCTATTCAAGCAGCGAATGAGCGGGCCCTTGCCCATGGTATTACCCTTGCTCAAGTGTTGCAGATGGTTGAGGAATTCCGTACCCAAGATACACAGACACCAGTGGTGTTGATGGGGTATTTGAACTCAATACTGGCTATGGATGACTTTGCCGAAAGGGCCGCTGGGGCGGGAGTAGACGGACTTATCATGGTCAACCTTCCGCCGGAAGAAGGCGATCACCTGCAGCAAAATCTCGCAGCGAATAACATCGACTTGATTTATTTGCTGGCGCCGACCACTACTGACGAACGTGCTCGGCAAATCGCCGCCAAGGCCAGCGGTTTTATTTATTACGTCTCTCTCAAAGGCATTACCGGCGCCAGTCATCTGCAAACCGATGAGGTGGCATCGCGGTTACAGCAATTGCGGCAGTACACAGGCCTGCCATTTTGTGTTGGGTTCGGCATCAAAGATGCCACCACAGCTCAGGCCTTGGCGCCACATGCGGACGGCGTGGTTGTTGGCAGTGCCTTGGTGAATACTATGGCGCAAGGTGGTGAGGTCGGTGAGGTGGCTGCACGCTTGCAACAGCAGGTTGCAACGATACGTCAGGGTATCGATGCGGCTGATCACGCCTAGGTCAGGAGCGCGCGCATGAACCTGGATGCCTGGCTGGACTATATTGCCAACCAGCATCAGCAAACCATCGATATGGGTCTTAGTCGCACAGAGGAAATGGTGCGGCGTCTGCAGTTGCAACAGCCGGCACCCAAGGTGGTCACCGTCGCCGGAACAAATGGCAAAGGCTCCACCATTACCGCGCTGGAAAGCCTACTGGTGGGGGCTGGGCTAAGGGTATTAAGCACACTGTCTCCTCATGTGGTGCGGTTTAACGAAAGGCTCCGCCTCAACGGTGCCGAATTATCAGATGCAGAGATTTGTGCAGCTTTCGCTGCGATAGAGGAGGCGCGCCAGCAGGCGCCTGTTATCGCCTTAACTTACTTTGAATTTTCAGCTCTCGCAGCATTGTGGTGTGCGCGGGAGAATCAGGTGGACGTTGCTCTTTTAGAGATCGGTCTTGGCGGACGGCTAGACGCCTTTAATGTGATTGATGCTGATATTGCGGTGATCACCAGCATCGGCTTGGATCACGAAAAGTTTCTTGGCAATACACGAGATGCGATAGGCGCCGAGAAGGCTGGCATATTGCGATCTGGGCAGCGTGTCGTCTTGGGTGCTGACATGCCTGAATCGGTATTGGCGCGTTGTCGTGAGCTAAAGTTACAGCCGCTCTGTGCTGGTGTTGATTTTGTGGTTGATGAAGCGAAGCCTGCAGTATGGGACTTAAGTTGGGGCGATGAGCGCCAGGCTAATCTGCCCCTAGGAAACTTGGCTCCAAGCAATATTGCGCTAGCACACCAAGCTGCTCTGGGCCTCGTGCCGGTATCAGATGCCCAGTTGGCAGCAACAGCAAGCCAGGCGTTTATTCCCGGACGTATGCAGCAGCTGACCCACCGCGGGCGATTACTCGTACACGATGTCAGCCATAATCCAGCAGCGGCGAAATTTCTCTGCCGCCAACTCGCCCAACGAAATTTGCGACCCAAGCATGTTTTATGCGCCATGTTGGCAGAAAAGGACCATGCGGGCGTATATGCTGAGGTGAGCAGGGCGGTCGCAGGACCATGGATTCTGGTCGACAGTCACGGTGATAGGGGCATTTCAGCGGCGCAATTGGCAGAATCAATGCAGATTCAGGCTGAACTAGCGCCTGATATGACCACGGCCTTGGAACAAGCCGTTGCGCGTACTGAAGCTGGGGATGTTATTCTGGTATTTGGTTCATTTAATGCGATTGAACAAAGCCTTTGGCTCCGATCTAACGATAATGTGTGATGACAAGTGAACGTACCCGCATGCGTGCCACTACTCTTGTGGTAGCGGTGGCGCTCGCGCTGATCCTTATACCCATGGTATTTGACGAACCGGCTACGGATTACCAGACGTTAACGGTGGCTGGCAGTGGGCCATTGAGTAGCGAACGGGCTATGGCGTTACAAAAACAACTACAACAGCCATTAGGTCAAAGCCCCACCGTTGTTGACTTTGATCAGGCAGTACCAGCGACAGATTTAATCGATCGAGTTCGGCAATTGGCCGCAGAGGTAGATGCAGACGGCTACAATACTCAAGACGGTACTCGTTTTGGCGAACCCATTCTTCAAGAAATGACCGAAAGTAGCCGTGTCCTGGCCGTCTTAGTGGATCAGCGCAACGACATAACAGAGGCCAGAGCATTGCGTCAGCAGATGCGTGATCAGGGTTATGAAGCGTTTATCAGCACCGCAAAGCTGGAAGTAGGCGGTGAAAATAGTTCGGAAAATATCGTTCATCGTGTCGCGATTGGGCCGCTGCTGAGTCATACTGAGGCTGAAGAGATGCGTGACGATATTAGCCGCGCGAACAACCTAAACGCCCGTGTGGTGGAAATGAGTCAATAAGGCGATGCCGACGCTGGATTTATTAATTTGGGGCTTGATAACCGCTTCCGCGGTAATCGGCATGACACGGGGTTTTGTCAAGGAAGCCACATCCCTAGGTGCGTGGATCGGGGCGGTGGCTGCAGCCATGTTTTTTGGTCCCGTTTTGGCCACTACGTTTCCTGACAGTTGGGCCGAAAGTCCACTTGGATTGAACATTGCCTACGGCATAATGTTTACCATTGCGGTGGTGGTGGGATTGAACCTGCAGCTGCTTTTAACTCGATTGGTTACGTCTTCTGGGCTTACCGGTACCGATCGCTTTCTCGGGATTATTTTTGGTGGCTTTCGTGGGGCTGTGGTTGTGACCGTTCTACTTATGGGCCTGCAAACTTTCGTAAGCGGCGCGTATTGGTGGGAGGAATCAGAGCTCAAAGATACCTATCTGGACTTCGAAGATGAGGTTTGGAGCAGTCTTGATTTTGCCAATGAAGTTATGACGACTTTGCGAGCGGAGGGAGAAGACGCTGAGGTTCCTGATCTCCCTGAACTGCCCGACGAAGCGGATTTAGATTACGAAGATTATGACTACTAAATTTTCTCTCTTGGTGATCGAGGCCATATAAGCGATGTGCGGAATTGTCGGACTGGTAGCTCATGACGAAGTGAAGCAAGATCTGTACGACGCTTTGACGGCGTTGCAGCATCGAGGGCAGGACGCTGCTGGCATAGTCACTAGTGACGGTCAGCGCTGCTTTTTACGCAAACATAACGGCCTAGTGGGCGATGTCTTCCGCGAGGAGCATATGGCTCGTCTGCACGGGAACGTGGGTTTAGCTCATTGTCGTTATCCAACCGCCGGCTCTGCAAGTTCATCCGAGGCGCAGCCGTTGTACGTTAACTCGCCTTATGGAATAGCTTTAGCCCATAACGGCAATCTGACCAATACCGAAGAGCTGAAGAACGATCTGTTTACAGAGAACTTACGGCATCTGAATACCAATAGTGACTCTGAGGTACTGCTTAATGTGCTGGCGAATGAGCTGAGCACTATGCATGCGCTGGATCCATCGCCTTCAGAACTGTTCAAAGCGGTCAGTGCGGTGCATGAGCGTTGTCGCGGAGCCTATGCGGTAGTGGCCATGGTGATTGGCTCGGGAATTCTTGGCTTTCGCGATCCCTACGGTATACGTCCTTTGGTATATGGCTCACGGACTACGGCCTTAGGCACCGATTATATGATTGCCTCGGAATCCGTGGCACTGGATATTCTGGGTTTCACACGTATTGCCGACGTAGCGCCGGGCGAGGCAATTTTTATCAGCAACAGCGGCGAGATTCATAAGCATCGATGTGTTGCCGATACACGTCTTGTGCCCTGCATTTTCGAGCACGTTTACTTTGCTCGACCGGATTCAATTATTGACGACATTTCGGTCTACAAGAGCCGACTGCGCATGGGTGAACGCTTAGCCCGGAGGGTGTTGGCGCAATACAGCCAAAACGATCATGACATTGATGTGGTGATTCCCATACCGGACACGGGACGCACGGCGGCGTTGCCCTTAGCCCATGAATTAGGAACCAAGTACCGTGAGGGCTTCGTTAAGAATCGCTACATTGGTCGAACGTTTATTATGCCCGGGCAGAAGCAACGGCAAAAATCAGTGCGACAAAAGCTCAATGTCGTAGACCTAGAGTTTAAGGGCAAGAATGTTTTGCTCGTGGACGATTCCATTGTGCGTGGCACGACCATTCAGCAAATTATTCAAATGGCTCGCGAAGCGGGTGCGCGGAAGGTTTATATGGCTTCGGCTGCACCAGCATTGCGGTATCAGAACGTATATGGCATCGATATGCCTGCGCGCGAAGAGTTCGTGGCCCATGAGCGCAGCGACGAGCAAGTTGCCCAATACATTGGTGCGGATTGGTTGCTGTATCAGAGTATAGATGACTTGAAAGCCAGCACCCATGAGGGCAATCCCCATGTGCACGATTTTGAGTGCTCGGCCTTTGATGGCAATTATGTGACCGGTGATATTGATGAGGCCTATTTAGCGCGGGTTTCTGCAGCGCGTAATGATCTCTCTAAGTTACAACGCGAGCTTGATTTGCAATTTCAAAATAGCCGCCAAACCAACGAAAACCGTACAGTCGAAACTGCAGGGGACATACTCGACTTGCATAATCATGGCTGAGGTATCGATGGACGCTAATCACTGATGTCTGGTCGACGCCCAACACCGTGTGTCGGCATTTGCTCTACGACCTATGGAGACTTGGTCTGCCGTGGCTGTAAGCGCTTTGCTCACGAAATTGTGCAGTGGAATGGTTACGATGAAGACCAGCAGCAGCGGGTATGGCAGCGGCTTAAATCTATGCGAGACGAGGTCTTAGGGCAAATTGTCTTTTGCTCTGAGCCCCAGCGTTATGTGGATTATTGCCAGAATGCCGAGCTTGCCGATCAGCAAAGCAGTGACGATATTTACGCTGTCATCGTGCATCTCGCACAGAATACTCGTTTCCTAGAGGCTGCTGGATTAGCATTTAATGATGATTGGCGCCCGCAACAGCTCACCACTGAAACGGATTCACTCGCAGCATTACAGCTACTGGATGCCGAAAGTTATGTCCGCGCTCAGGCCCACTACGAACGTAATTTTAAGGTCACGGTTTAATGTCCGCTGTCATTGAGCCGGTGCTTGAATTCCTGCATGCACCGACGCCCACTGGTTGGCAGCAGGCGGCACTGGAGCATCTGCCCGAGCTGTTAATTGACCATGCTAATTGCGAAAAGAAAGCGGCAAGCAATGCGATCAGTCTTATTTACCGGTACGTAGAATATCCGCACTTATTACAAAAGATGTCTCGGCTTGCGCGTGAGGAATTGCGTCACTTTGAACAAGTGGTGGATGTAATGACTGACCAGAGGGTCGATTACATTCAGCTTAGCCCGTCGCGTTATGCTGCAGGACTGCATCGATTAATCAGCAAACAGGAGCCGCAGCGACTGGTTGATTCACTAATATGCGGGGCTGTTGTGGAAGCCCGATCCTGTGAGCGTTTTGCGGTCCTTATACCGGTGCTGCCGGAGGAGATTGGGCAGCTCTATCAAAGCCTATTGAAGTCCGAGGCGCGACATTTTCAGGACTATTTGAGCTTAGCCGAGGGATTCGCCGAGTCGCTTTCGAAGGACATTGATATACCTCAGCGCGTTGAGATGTTTCTACAGGCTGATGCTGAACTGATAAGCACAGAAGATACGGAATTCAGGTTCCATAGTGGCGTGCCAAGCTAAAACACTGTAATTCAAATTGCGTTGTTTGCTGGCGGCACAACCACCCGCAACGCTCCCAAGCACCTAAGACGATACGCTGGCGCTGTTCGCTCATATTATCCAGCTCTGGCCTGTGGGTGTGCCCGTGAATCAGTGTCTGTGCAGAATGCTCGGACATGGCTTGGGCGATGGCGGTGGAGTTGGCGTCCATGATGGATTCTGCTTTATTGGCGTTTTCCTGCTGACTGCGCTTTCGCAGGTCTGCACCAAAGGCGCGGCGTTCGGCTAAGCTCTGGGATAAAAATTCTTGTTGCCATTCATTGCCGCGTAATTGTTTCCGAAGGGTTTGGTATTCCGTGTCATCCGTGCACAGTAAGTCGCCGTGACAGAGCAATAGGTCAGCGTCTGGCTGATACATATCCTCGATAAGGCGAACGCCCGTGCGTTCGGCAAAGGGCTCTTTAAATAAGAAGTCTCGGTTACCATGCATTAGGAAGACCGAGCATTGGGCAGTTGTACGCCTTAGCGAATCCATAAGCGCGCGGGCGAGGGGACCGTCATCATCGTCGCCTATCCACATTTCGACCAAGTCGCCAAGAATATAAATTTCGTCCACCACGCGAGCTTCAACCGCGAGACATTCGTCAAAGCGCAAAAACTGCGGGCTGCTAGGATCATCCAGATGCAGGTCAGAAATAAACAGGCGATGCATGATTCTGTGTCGGCCTAGTCGTGGGACCAGTCGATGCCGAGATTCGCGGCCGCGGCCTGCATGGTGTTCTGCAGTAACGCCACGCGAGTCATTGGTCCAACGCCACCCGGCACCGGGGTAATCCAGCCCGCAACTTCTTTCACCGCCTCGAACTGGACGTCACCATAGAGCTTGTTGTTGTCTCCACGAGTAATGCCGATATCGATTATCGTCGCCCCAGGCTTGACCCATTCAACAGGCACCAGCCCTGGTTTTCCTACAGCACTGATCAACAGATCAGCATGACGAGCTCGGGCGCCTGTATCCTTAGTAAATTTGTGAGCCGTAGTGACGGTGCTGCCTGCCAGCAATAATTCCAAGCCCATAGGGCGACCCACATGGTTCGAGGCGCCTATGATCACGGCGTCGGTATTCTTGAAATCGGTACCAATGTGCTCCAGTAGCTGCATTACTCCCTTAGGCGTGCAGCTGCGTAGCTCTGGACGGCGCAGGGCCAGGCGCCCAATGTTATAGGCGTGGAATCCATCCACATCCTTACTGGGCTTGATACGGTCAATGATGCGATCTTCATCAATATGCGCGGGCAGGGGTGTTTGCACCAGAATACCGTCAATAAGCTCATCCTCGTTGAGTTGGTCGATATGATTCTCAAGGGTTGATTGCGGGGTATTCTCAGGTAAGTGAAGAGCAGTGGAGTGAACGCCGACTTGTTCACAGTCCCGGCGTTTGCCTTTGACGTAGACCTCGGACGCGGGATCATTACCGACCAGAATCACAGCCAGCCCAGGCTGACGATGGCCCAGAGCCTGCCACTCGTCGACTACTTTGGTCAGCTCAGCACGAATCGATTTGGCGATAGCATTGCCATCAATAATTTGTGCAGCCATGGAGGATCCTCAAAAAACGCTAGTTTAACTCCGCACTGGCGGAATCACTAACCCAAGAGCAGGGTATGGGTAATTTATAAAAATTGACCAACAGGGTTTGACCATACAAAGGCACCTCAGTATCATCGCGGGCCTTCGCAGGCCGTTGTATTCGCAACGGTTTCGATTGTCGGGGTATAGCGCAGTCTGGTAGCGCGCCTGCTTTGGGAGCAGGATGTCGGGAGTTCAAATCTCTCTACCCCGACCACTTAGAATTGGATACGCACACCCGCATTTGCAATAAAGCCCTCGAGTGGCGACCAGGCGTCTACTGTCCAATCGCCTACACTGTTTTTTGTTCTTCGTAAGAGTGGATCTGTGCGGGTTTGCCTGACGTCTAAAAGATTCTCTAGATTGAGAAACAAGCTAATACCCCTGAGGTTTATCTCTCCCAATAATCCTACATGCAGGTAGGGCTTGCTCGTATCTCTGTAGGGGTTGTCCCACAACGACTGTTCGCCAGTGTAGTAAAGCTCAATGCCCACACGGCCGCGGCCATGCTGTTCCCACATGGCGACTAAACCCGCGGATTGTTTTGGGGTAAGTGCGACTTGCCGCCGCGCTGCCGTTTCATCAAGTTGCTCGGTTGCGTCAAGTGCGAGGTAACTGGCAGTGATTACAAAGGGTTCTTGACGCCAGCGAAGCAAAGCATCGATCCCGCGTGTCTGAGTTGCTTTATTGGAGTTAATCAGGCGCACTTTTTTGTAAGGTGTGGGTATTGCAGTAATTGCGTTGTCCACGGCAGACGCGAATAGGGTAATAGCGGCTTCAATGCTGCCCTCGGAATAGCCAAGATCGAGGGATGCCGTTTGCGCATGTTCAACCTCAAGATCCTCCAGAGGTGTTAATGCGAAAAGACCCGTGGCCTCGGTCTCTTCGATAAAGGGCGTTGGCGCGTAGAAACCTCGGCCCAACGACCCGCGGACGGTCCAGTTGCCAGGTCGATAAAGCAAAGAGATTCTAGGACTCAGCTGAGCGCCGTATTGACTGTGACTGTCCCAACGAGTGCTGGCCGCAATGGAAACGTCATCCGATAGATCGTAGTCTAACTGTCCGAATAGGGCGGGTACGCGGTAGCGGTAGTCAAATTCCGGAGGCGTGTCAGCTCGGTACTGATCTATCTGATAGGCCGCACCACCCACCCAGGTCGCGCGTGACGAGTTGCGTGCGACTGAAAACTCCAGCAGTTGTGTTTCATGACGGTCCGCTTCAAGACGATCACCAAATCGGTGATCATGATCTTGCCGCATTGCAGAAGCTCGCACTGAGGCTGTCGTATGGTCGTTTAACGGGTGGCTGAGCTTTAACCCAGCATCAAGCCTTCGTGTTCTTTGGTCTTGGGGATAGGGGTCTCCGCTAGGCACCGTGCCATTGGATAAGGTTCCCCCACGCCGGTTCTCGGTCATCGCACCGAACGTAAGAAACCCCCGCGTGCCGCCATCGCCCTCATAGAACATTCGTGGTCGTACCGCTACGCGATTGTAGCTTGGCATGTCGATCCATCGGTCCCCGTCGAGGTCCTGAGCAGACTGGCGACTAACGTTTGCCAAGAACGAGGTACGGATGGGGTTGCTCAGTTCCGCTTCGCCGTATGCAGACAGGTCCTGGCCGTTGCGAGTTGTGGCATTGAGTATGACTTCACCGCCGGGTTGCGGCCTTGGGTATTTCGATACTAGGTTAATAACGCCGCCGAGGGCTTGTCCGCCATAAAGAGATGATGCTGCTCCTTTAATGATTTCTATCTGTCCGAGATCACTAGGGGGCACCTGTAACAGCCCAAGTGACGACGCTTGTCCGCCGTATAGGGGTAAGCCGTCGGCCAGCAGTTGTGTATAGCGACCACGCATACCATG
>Ga0163109_10001063_pt1 | contig 21779 bp, 20 predicted proteins | sample CRUFie1St13metaG_FD_108704 | JGI IMG/M metagenome (GOLD analysis project Ga0163109, IMG submission 108704) | Marine microbial communities from the Costa Rica Dome - CRUD Field 142mm St13 metaG | ecosystem: Environmental > Aquatic > Marine > Oceanic > Photic zone | place: Costa Rica: the Eastern... | reverse complement strand
CTCTTTTACCATTACGCCAAGAACCTGTATATTTATATCCATTTGGTAATTCTAAAGTTCCTTCACCATCTTTCTTATCTTCTTTAAAATTTCCTTTATAAAAACCTCTATTTAATGAAAATGTTTCTATACCATAACCATGTTTCTTTCCTTCAAAAAAATCACCATTATAATTACTTCCATCTTTATAAATCATTATACCTTTTACAAGCTTATCATCCTTAAATTCTCCTTCGTATTTTACGAATTTCACATGATTAACAAAAGTATAAGTACCTTGACCATTTCGTTTGCCATCTTTAAATTGACCAATGTATACAGCACCATCAACAAAAGTTAAAGTACCTTGACCATTAAATTTACCATCTTTAAATTTACCAATGTATTTATCACCATTAGGATTAGTTAAACTACCTTGACCAGAAAATAATCCATTTACTACCGAACCTTTATAATAAAAATTTCTTTTAGTATAAAGCATAATATTGTCATTTGTAACACTCTTATTTGTTACTTTTTCTAAAATTAAATTTTTTTCATTAAAATAAATATTATCTGTTGTTTCATATTTTTCTCGTTTATTTTTTTCATCAATTATTTCTGTTTCTCGATTAAATTTTCGTTTTTTTAAATTACTCATTTAAATTGTTTTTTTGTTTTGTTTTAATTTTTGGGTTACAAATATTTTTTAAAGTAATCTCAAAAGATATTTTTTGTTTTGTTTTAATTTTTGGGTTACAAATATTTATTAAAATAATCTCAAAAGATATTTTTTTTCAATTTTTTTTAATTTTCAATTTAATATACCAATAATATTTTAGATATAATAATTTAAACACTATAATTTATTTCTTAATATTATTATGAAAATAGCTTTTCTATTCTTAACTATCGATCAACCCTATTTTACTCAAGCTTGGGAAAAATACTTTCAAGATAATCAAAATAAATATAATATATACATACATCCTAAAAATAAAGACTCTATTACACATAAATTATTTAAAAATAATATCGTTCCTGATATAAAAACTACCAACTGGGGATTCCTTGTTGAAGCACAAATTTCATTACTACAAACTGCACTAATTGATGATAAAGATAACCAAAAATTTATTTTACTATCCGATTCTTGCTTACCTACTAAAACATTCAACGAACTATACACATTCCTTAACAATAAAAAACTATCTTACATTAACATTCCTACACAATTTAATAATAATATTAACAAAAATTATAAATATAAACACTCACAATGGTTCTGTCTAGATCGACACCATGTTAAAAAATTACTTCTTCAAAAAAACACTATAATTAATGAACTTAAATATACTAAAGGTGGTGATGAATACTTCCTTAATTATATACTACCCGATGATAAAATAATTGATTATCCTATTACTAACGTAGATTGGAGCAATCTCGATTTAGTTCAATCTTACCAAACTAAAGTTAATAAACTTTGGAAAGATTATGATAAAAATAAAGATAATAAAACTTTAAAGCTAATTAATAAATATAAAAAAATTAAAGAAAATTACGCTAAACATCCTAAAACTTATGATAATTTTTCTGATGAACTCATATCTAAAATTAAAAAATCAAAATCTTTTTTCTTCAGAAAATTTGATAAAAATATTGATTTAAAAAAATATTTTGATAATATATTATAATGCTTCAACAACTTAAAATTATTCTTATTTCATTTTCACATTTTTTATTAAGTATTCCTTATATTATATTTAATAATACTAATCTTAATAATAGACCAAGAGTATTCTTACAACCACCTAAATTAGTATTTTCTATAGCTTGGACTATACTATATATACTTTTTGGAATAATTAATCTTAAAATATTATATAATCATAATTTATCTAATAATAGAAAAATAGACATTATTAATCAATCTATCACTGAATCATTATTACATTGGTTATGGTTGCTTATTAATTCTAATTTTATTAACAATTATTATTATTTAAAATTTATAAGTACATTTATATTAACTTATATTGTTTATTACTCATTTATTAGAGCTTATTATTTAAAGAAAACTGATAATTTTCTACATAAATTATATATCCCTTACAAATTATGGATTGTTTTTGCTCTTTATCTAGAATTGGCACATCAAATTTAAAAATTTATATTATTTAATATTTCTTTTGTTTTACTCTCTAACTTATTATAATTTCCTAATTTACTTATTACAAAATCTAATAAATAATCCATATTAGAATTTTTTATTTTACCACGCTCAAATACTTTTTTATACTTTTTTCGATATCTATCTAATAATAATAAAAATAATGTGCAATCATAACAATTATCTAAATATTTTTTACTATGTTCTATATTCTGTTTATAATTACATACACGAGACACACGATTATGATAGTAACACTTACCTTCATAATCATCAACATCATAATCTATTTTTTTTGCACCTTTTTTTATTACTAATCTTGTTTCTGTCGTCGCTTCCTGAGGAAAAATTTGATTGTAAATTATACCTTCATAATAATTATACTTTTTAAATATTCTTGGTAATCTAAATTTTAATTGAGAATATTCTGGTTGAATTATTTTTATCCATTCTTGTTGCATTAAATTAGTTTCATGTATTGATTCTTCAGTTGGCACAACTCGGATATCACTTATCAATAAAATATACTCTCCCTTTAACTTAGTCTTATAATATAAGGCTGTTTCTTCTGTAAAATACTCTTCCTTAATCTCCACTACTTTAGGATTACTGTATAATGGTTTATAATGATCTCTTGGATCTATTAAATACCAATAACATTGAGGAAACATTCGAGTTAATATATTTATATTATCTCCCCCAGCTGAACCTGGATATATTACATGGACTTTTTGTGATCTAGGTGCATAATACAATAAAAATTGTAACGTACTTAAAAACAATTTTAATTGACCCCAATGAAGAGCTGTAGTTGGTCGTTGTTTTCTTGATTCAAAATTGACATATTTACTATTTTCATCTAATATTTCTTTAATTTCATTTTGATAATATAAATTTTTAATATCATCTAATTTTATATTTGATTTATCTAATTCTTCTTCTATATCTCTTTCATATTTTAATCCTTTTTCTTCACATTTATTATTTTCACAATTTACAATATTTAATATATCACAAAAAAAATGAATTGTATGAGGATTTTTTTTTACAACATTATGATATTTTTTATCTATTTTACATAAATATTTTTTCATATAATACTTTATATAAAAAAATATTAAAGAAACATATCTGGAAATCCTTTCATAGATGAACATTGTATAAAATACTCTGGAAATAATTGATTTCTTAAATCTGTAAAATTTTTAGATTTTTTTATAAACTTATTTAATTTATCTAATTCTATTTTGCTATAACTTGCATTCGTAATTTTAAATTTAAAAAAATTTACTAATATAAATATTATGTTTATGCTATGATCTGCACCAGAATAAATAACACCATTTTTTATATACTTTTTATCTAAAAATCTCCTCAAAAAATATAAATCTATTATTCTTGCATTTAAATCTGTATAATTATTTTGGAAATCACTGATTTTATTTTTTATATCATTATAATAAAAATATCTACCATCATTCGTTAATTTCTTTAAAAATATACCATCACTATCTTTCAATTCATTCATTATATCCTTAAAATCCTTTAATAATTTTTTAAATTTATCTTCATAATCCTCCAAAAGATTCATTATTATACCTTTTAACTTCTTATTATTATATTTATCATTAATCTTATTCTCTTTTTTAAATATGTAATCATAATCAACTAAAACTAATTTATATATATTATCCATTTTATTATAAAACAAATCTTTATAATAATTATATTGTATTAAATCACTCAAAGAATCCCAAATATTCGAAAAATTATTTTTCCATCTCAAATCAAAATAATGATATCTAATATTATCTTTTTTTTTTATTACTTCATTCACTTTCTCAGAAAATTTATTGTTAAAATAATTTCTTAACTCCATTAAATAAATATCTACGTAATCTGACTTTTTTATCACATTTTTATCATATATGAGATTTATATCATCCTCTATAAATAAATCCCATTCGTTTTTAAATTTATTTGCACTATTTGTGAATTTATCAAATAATTGAACTACATCTATACTACCATAATCACTACATTTAGTCTCTCTCGCATGAAAATCAAAAAATAAATACAATATTTTCTCGTCTCCATTTATTATACCCTCTATTCTTACAATGTTAATCGGACCACTGATATTTATATTATTTATCTTACTCATAATAATATAAATATTTTAATTTTTTCTTTTCCTTTGTCTTGATGCTTTATTTTCTTTTATATATTTCTTTCTTTCTTTCTTTACATAATCCTCCACAAATTTTAACTTCTTATTTATTTTTAATAATTTTAATAATTCATCATGACTAATTTCCATCATATCAACTTCTTTATTTTTAGTCTCTGATACTTTATATAAACCATTCTCTGGCTTTTTTACTTCTATTTTATAAAAATCCTTGTCACCATCTTTCTTTATGTATTCAAATGATAATCCGAGTTCACTATCAACCAATTGCATTTTTTCTAAATAACTTACACCATCTTTTTTATACTTTACACTATTCTCAAATCTATATAATACACTCATATATAATATATATATAAAAAAATTACATTTTAAATTTTAAATTAGGTAAATTTATCTCACTGTCATAACACTCTAACTCTAATTCATATACTCTACCTTCTACTACCTCTTCATTATACTTTAACATTAACTCACTTAACATTAAATTATTCTTATCAGTATTACAATTTAATGGCGATAATAATAATTTATCTTTATAATATATTACATCTAATTCTAAATTATACAAACTTAATACCTTTTCCTTTAACTCACTTATTTTTATATCATAATCTATTTCTAAATAATCCCATACAGAATTTCCTAAACAATTACGCTCACATTCTATTGGATCGCTACTCATTAAAACATTGATACTACTATTTAAATAACTATTCTTATAATCACTAATATTATCCTTACCAATAATATATTTAATTATCTCTTTCATTAACATTCCTGATACTATACTAGTTGTTGTACTTATCGCAGGTACTATCTTTCCTGCTTTTAATTTTGTTTCTAAAAAACTTATCTGCTCTATATTATAATTATACGCCCTTAGATTTACACAACTATTTATAAACTTAATATGATTATTTTCATCATTATCTTTCTCTAACTCGATACTTCTTACATTGATATTACTTAAATCAAAACTATCATTTAATTCTTTATACTCATAATTCAAAATAATCTCATCTATATCTATATCAATAATATCTATGTTACACATTTCTGCTACTAATATACTTAAACTAATAACATAGTTATAATGAAACTTATTCGTTTTATCAAACTTTACTTCAACTGGACATACTTTTCCACCTGACCAAAATTTTGTTCCACTTGATGTTAATAAATCTTTGGGATACTCCTTCAATAACTTTAATATTCCAAAATTATATTTTTCATTAAATCTATCTAAAGCAAATAATACACAATCTTTATACTCTAACATGCTATTTTTTAAAAAATATTTCACATTATTAATTATCTCCTCTTTCTCATTCCCTTCATAATTTTTTAAACTAATATCTTCCTTTAACTTATTTATACTACTAGGATAAATATTGAATATTTCCTCAAATTCGTCCAAACTCCAATGAATTATATGCTCTATCGAATTTGGAAAATTCTTAACAGTACATACCGGATACGACTTTACTTCCTCATCTTGTGAAGCACCATAATTCTCAGTTATATTAGGTATTATTACCTGAGTATTACCCTTTGTCCCTAACGTACCTGACTCAAATAAAGGCTTGTTAAATAATACACATCTACTATCTACATATAATCTAGCCTCTATATTATCTAATGCATTCGCTACTATATCAACTGATTTAAAAAACTCATTATTAAAATAATTCTCACTTTCCTTACAAACTTTATCCCCTAAATAACAAAAATTTACATCCTTATTTAACTTCTTACTTTCCATAACCGCTACCTTTGATTTTAACTCACCTATATGCTCTCTCCTAAATAAAAACTGTCTGTTTAAATTTGACTTCTCTATCACATCCATATCGGTTATATAAATATTAGATTTATCTCCTCTACCAAAACCTAACATACTAAAATTCTTTAAATGCTCACATCCTATCGCACCAGCTCCTACTACAAATATTGAACAATCTCTCACTTTATTAACATTATTATTACCTAATAACATCCTTAAACAATCATATCTATCATTTCCTTTAACAAATTCATTATCACAAACTAAATCCAAACAATCATAATAAAACCATTGACTTATTGGTAAATATTTATTTGTTAATCCTTTGATAGCCTCCTGAGCAGCATATGAACCTAATACTGAACTTAATCCTATAAAATTAAAATCTTTATACTTATCAAAATCTTTATTTACAAATTGTTTATGTAAATCAATAAATTCACTATTAATAGTAGGATTAACTAATTCACTTTCTAAATTATTATGACTAATACACACTTCTTTTCTTACTTCTACTAATTTATCTCCTGATTTATATCTATTTAATTTATTAATATTATTTACTTTAATTTTATTAATATCAATAACCTCTTCTACATCATACTCAGTGTCATATATTCTAAATTTATCACCTTTATATAAATTATGCTTTTCTACTGTTTTTATAATATCTTCTTCTATATTATCTATAATTGATAAAGATAACTCTTCTCCATTAATATCATTAGTTGTATAGTTTATAAAATCACAAAATATATTTCCAACTATACCAATTGAATTTACCCATATAAACCTCTTATTCAAAAATCGCATTTCATTATTTATTTTTATTGCGTCAGTAATACTATTATTTACTAAAATATAAAGATCATAATTTATTATTTCATTTTCTAATACTCTAACATACGGATTTAAACTTTTTAAATTATCTATTACACATTCTAACTTATTTTTACCAATGTCTTCTTCTTTTAAATAATATGTATCTGATAAGTCTTCTATTTTAACATTAGAATTATCTAATATATTAATTGTATTTATTCCTGATAAAATTAAATGTTTTATTATTTCTAATGATGTTCCATTTAATCCATTAATTAATACACTAGAATTACCTAAATTTTTAACAGCATCTAAACCATAAACAGCTATCTGTCGAGAATATAAATTTTCATCCATCTTACATAAATTTATTAATTAATATTTAAATAAATTAATTAATCAATTTTTATTTAATCCTCTTTACTATATTCCTGTTATTATATAGAACTAACTTCATTTCATCCTTAATCTTCTTCATTACTACATCATTATTCATCTTTTCTAAATAACGCCTAAATTTGTAATATATTATAGGATAATCCTTACCTACATCAACCCATTCTTCATATTTCTGTTCTAGTATATCGTGTTTCTCATCAAACATATCATCTATTACATCATCTCGATTATATGTATTCCATTGTTTCCCATCATATAACATTATATAACCACTTTTTAAATTAGATAAAAATACATTATGATTTTCCGGCTTCTTTTTATTAAAATGAATTCGCTTTAACAAATGAGGGACACACATATTGTTGTGATTAAAACACTTGATAAAATCCTTATCGGTTAAATCACTAATATCTGTCTTATCGTAAGCTAATAACTTAATATTATTCTGGATGTTCTGCACAATTGTACCACTATTCTGAATACCTGCCTTTTGAATTAACTCGTTTATTTGTTTATTCTTTTCATCCAACTCTTGATCATATTTACTAATTTTATCATCTTTTTCATTTAACAACTTAACTAACTCCTGCATGTAATGATTAGCTTGATCTGTTTTGATCTTCTCTTTACATTTTTTATAATGTCTAGCTAAGTTATCTGACCTACTTAATATTTTTTCACAATACTTGCACTGGTTAGAAAATGAGGAATTTTGAGGAATTTTGAGGAGCTCCTCATTTTTTGAGGAATCATCCTCATTTTTTGAGGAGTTATTGTTAATATTAATTTTATCTTTAATATCATATTTAATATACTCTTTTTGTAAGTTCGTCTTACTTAAAATAGGTTCACATAACTTTTTCCTCTTAAGATGGTTCATATATTTAGTTTTAATATTATTAGTAAATCCACATCTAGGACATTCATAAATTTTCATAACTATATATATTTACAATAAATATATTTTGGGATATTTTCGGATATTTTTGGTCATAAAATATCCTTTTTTTAAAAAAAAAGGATATTTACGGATATTAGATGTTACTTGAACTATACTTTTTATAAACTTTTTAATAAGTTAGAGCTAATATCCCAAAATATCCCAAAAATACACATTTTGGGATATTTTGCGGGGGGGGGAGGGAGCAACTTTTTTAAAATTCATTTTACAAAAATTTTTTTTTTTGAAAAATACTTTTCAAAAAAATGAATTTACAGTGCCTAAATTTTTCACTTTAATTTCACTTAATTTTTCATCTAAATTTAGACCAATTGAAATAAATCATTTTTTAATGATCTGGTTTTAAATAAATTTATTTAATTCTCTTTACTATATTCCTATTATTATAAAGAACTAATTTCATTTCATCCTTAATTTTCTTCATTACTACATCATTATTTATCTTCTCTAAATAACGCCTAAACTTATAATATATTATAGGATAATCTTTACCTACATCAATCCATTCTTCATATTTCTGTTCTAATATATCGTGCTTCTCATCAAACATATCATCTATTACCTCATCCCGGTTATATGTAATCCATTGTTTGCCATCATATAACATTATGTAACCACTTTTTAAATTAGATAAAAATACATTATGATTCTCAGGCTTCTTTCTATTAAAATGAATTCGCTTTAACAAATGCGGTACACACATATTATTATGATTGAAACACCTAATAAAATCCTTCTCAGTTAAATCACTGATATCCGTCTTATTGTAAGCTAGTAACTTAATATTATTCTGGATATTCTGCACAATTGTACCACTATTCTGAATACCAGCCTTCTGAATTAACTCGTTTATTTGCTTATTCTTTTCCTCTAACTCTTGATCATATTTACTGATTTTATCATCTTTCTCATTTAACAACTTAACTAACTCTTGCATGTAATGATTAGCTTGATCTGTTTTGATCTTCTCTTTACATTTCTTTAAATGCTTACTTAAATTACTACTAGTTGAATAAACCTTTTCACAATATTTACAAAAATGGATTCTTTTGGATTCATTTGGATTCATGAATCCATTTTTGGATTCATCAATGGATTCTTTTGGATTCATTTGGATTTTATCTTCAATACCATACTTGATATACTCTTTTTGTAAGTTCGTCTTACTTAAAATAGGTTTACATAAATTTTTCCTCTTAAGATGGTTCATATATTTAGTTAAATTATTAACTTCATAATTACATCTAGGACAAGTATAAACAATCATAACTATATATATAAATTAATATTATAAATTAGTCTTTTTTCTGTCTTTTTACTGTCTTTTTCTGACATTAAAAGACAGTTTTTTATTTTTTTCTGTCTTTTTCTGTCTTTTAACCTTTTTTGTACTTAGAGTTTTTATTATTTTATTATGTATGTGAGCAAAAGACAGTAAAAAGACAGAAAATGTGTATTTTTTAATAATTAGCGGGGGGGGGAGGGAGCAACAAAAATAAAATTCATTTTACAAAATTTTTTTTTTTTGAAAAATACTTTTTAAAAAAATGAATTTACAGTGCGTAAATTTTTCACTTTCAATTCACTTATTTTCTCATCTAAAATCAGACCAAATAAAATAAGTCATTTTTTATGGTCTGGCTTTAAATATAAACTATTAAATCTATTTAGAGATGTTTATAAAAATTAACAAAATTGCTAATTTTTGTAAGAATAATTTATATATAAAAAAATTATAATATTTAAAGAATATTAAATGTTCTAATTACAAATCCAAATATAAATAACATTATTAATAGTGAAAATAATATTATTAATACTGGCTCAACATTTTCTAAAAATGTACCTCTAACTTTTATTATTATAAATTTCTCTGTTATATTTTCATCAAAAGTATCTAAATATGGAACTGATTTTATACATTCCCACATTTTCTTTTTTTTTATAGTATCCATACTTTATTTAATAAATTAATTCATCTGAATTTCATTATTATGAAATGTACCACTATAAACTATTTCTCCAGAATCTGAATATAAAGTTCCTTGTCCATGTTTACTTCCATTTACCCACTCTCCATCATATTCTATATTTTCTGTAGTCTCGTAATACGAAATACCTGAACCCCAAAATACATCATTTTCGAATTCACCTTCATACACTTTTAACCCATTCTCATATAAAATACCACTTCCTTGAAACTTACTATTATTAAAATTACCATTATATATTAATTGATTATTTCTATATAATTTTCCTAATCCAAAATATTTAAAAGATGAATTAGCTCTTCCTTCGTATATCTTTTCTTCACGATTATTATACTCTAATAAATTTACAAAATCTTCTAAGTAACATGCTTTATATCTAATCTTATTTCCTTGCCAATAAAAATATTGTAAATGCAAAGTTCCCTCTGTATATGAATTTTCTAATTTTAAATCTCCAGTATGATAAAATTCTACTTCTTTCACTAATTTACCATTAATATCATAATTACATTCTACTATTAAAATATTTTGACTATTATACTCCTTTATCATTTTTTTCTTCTCATTTTCATAAAACTGAAACTCAAATTTTGGGAATAATTTCCCTTTTTCATAATAAGCACCTGTTCCATATTTAATTTTATACTCTTTATTCTCTATAAAGATAGAATCAGTTTTTACTCTAGAATTAAATATATTTCTATTTTTTAATAAATTACCTTCAAACTTCAATGATCCATCATCATGAAATAATATTATATTATCTCCAATTAAATAACGATCAGTATAAATATCTTCATTATTCATTAAAAAATTATTTATTGTTAATACATCACATTCTACTAATTTAACTCCATTTTCATGATAAAATTTTCCTTTATTAGGTTCATTATTAATAAAAATTCCATTAAATATAACAAACTCATTTAAATATATCTTTCCATTTACCCTTTCATTATTAATGTAATTACCTTCATATATTAACTCTTCTTTGTAATTATATTCTTTACCAATTCCATCTTTATTTAATCCATTACATTCTCCTTCAAATTTTTTATTGCCATTATCATAATACTCTATTATATATTTTCTTTCTTGAGCTAAATCATTAATCCATTCTGATTCTAATTTTATACTATTATATTTATTAAATAATTTACCTTTACCATTTTTCAAATTATTTTTAAAATATCCAATGAAAAATTCTCCATTTATATATATTTCTTTACCAAAACCATCTTTTCTACCTTCTTTAAAATACCCTTTATAGTTTTTAAATAATTCATTATTATTATATTCTAATAACCCTTCTCCTTCAAATTTATTATTTTTAAAATTACCATAATAACTAAATTCTTTATTCCATAACTTTCCATATCCATTTTTTTTACCATCTAATATTTCTCCTTGATATATACTAGTATCATCTCTAATTGTTGATATCATATTATTTATATATAAATTTATCTATAAATAAAATATTATTATTCAATTTTTATTAAATATCAATAGTATTACTACTTTTACTATCCTTTTTAAATATATAATATTTATGTAATTTACTGAATTCTAATCCAGCTTTATTAATACTATTGTCTAAATCATAAAATTTACTTATTCTTGTAAAATATTCCCTTGATTGTTTATTTTCCTCATTTATTGCTACCTCTTTGAAAAAAGTCTCTTTATTAAGATAAATATTGTAAAATGATTCACTTTCAATTAAACTTAGGTTACATCTATCTTTTAATGTTTCTCTAATATACTTATCACATACTAAATATTCAGTATAATAACTTCCTTCTTCTTGAAACATTGCCACATTTGCTTCGTATGATAATCCTGTTTCACATACTTTATTTTTTTTGTAATCATATGTAGCTCTATATCTAAAAAATAATTTATTTTTTCCATCTTCTTCATAATAAGACTCAATTACACCATTATTTTTCTTAAACTCTTTATTAATTAAATCACCATCAAATGTTGTTATTAATAAATAACCTCCATCATTCAAATAATTATTAACATTACTACAAAAATTATTCCATGTATCTACATTTTTAAATAAATAATGAATCATTAATTGACAATTAAATACATCAAATTTAGTTTTTGATAAATTTTTTCTGTCATTTCCAAATATTCTAATCATATCATTTTTGTTCTTATCTGACATCTTACCTAAAAATTTAATTTGACTCTCATAATTTAATTCTAATGATGCATCTGCTAATATAAATTCCATCTTCGGAAATGTTTTATTCTTTCTTTTAAAATTATTATATCTACTTATTGCTCCATCTATAGATGAAAATAAATCATTATATCCTATGTCTATTCCAATATAATTACCTATTCTAGCATGAAACATTTTTAATAAATCACCACCTCTTCCACAACCATAATCTAACACACTTAACTTTCTTTTTTCATTCTTCAAGTTTTCTTTCTCCGAACAATAAGTAAAAATCATATTACTTTTTATATAATTATGAAAATCTCTTAATGATTCTCCTAAATTTGTTATTTTTTGATAAAATTTATTTTTTTGTTGTTCTTTTGCTATCACTACAGCATCTATTTTCTTTTTAATTTCTGATAACTCTTTTTCATAAAAACTTTCTATTCCTAATTTTGATAAATCATTTATTGTAATATTTTGTTTTATTGAACTCCATACTGCATTTGCAATTTCTGCATTATTACCATATTTTTTTTTGTTCTTCAAAACACTCTCAGTCTTGTCATATCTTGTTCTTATTGGAACCCACCTAAATTCTGATTCTAGTGAACTATCATTACTATAATAACACTCTATTACAGTATTATCTTGAATTATATCACCCTCTACATCTCTAATAATACCATCTATATTACTAATCTTTGCAATATGCAAATTCTCATCTCTTTTAAATAAAGTTGGTATTTCTATATTATTTATCATTTTTCCTACATACAAATTTAGAATTTTATAAGTTTTTCCTTCTACAGTTCCTTCTATTGAATCATCATATACATTTATTGGAATACCATTTTCATCTTTTTCTATCTTCACATAAAAATCTATGGAATTCTTTTCTGGTGGTTTCCATTTGTAGTTTTTAAATTTTTGCTCTTTTAATAATCTAGTATATATCTGCTTTAAAGGAGTGTATATTAAACCATCTAATATATATGGTACTTCTATACTATTATCTGAATAAATATCCCACATCAAATCTGAATATCTAAATATCTCACAATCTAAACCTCCTAATGAAAATATAAAATACTTTTGACATACAAATGTATCATTTTTACTCTTTTTCAAATTATCTACTAAAAATTTAAAATACTTTTTTAAATCATCCCTATAATATTTTTCAATTTTATCTAAATTAAATTTATCATTATATTTATTAAACTTGTAATCAAATTTAAATCCTTCTCTCACTAATTTATTTAATTTATTATATCTATCTTCTAAATTTACCTCACTCTGAATATTTTCTCCACTAAAATATAAAATATCAAATAAAGTATAAATAAATTTATTATACTTACTATTAAATATATATTCACCATCTACTATCGAATTATTAAAATTATCACTGTTTAACTCCACTCCTGAATTCTTGATCTCTAAATTTGAAAATATTAAATATAATTTTCTATTAATTATTATGCCTAAACATCTATCACCATCTGCTTTATCTGTTACTGAATAATTATTTGGTAAAAATTCAACTATATGAAGAGCTTCTAATGAAACAACATTTGGTCCATATAATGATTTATTTGATACATTTTCCTCTCCATATAATAACTTATTATATGTAGATAATACTAATTTTTTCTCACTTAATGATACTATATTATTACTTTGCTCTAATATTTTTTTACAAAATAATATATACTTATTTAACTTATCTAAATATTCAGCTTCCTTTGTACTACTCAATTTTTTTTTTTTATTAAAATCTAACTCATATTCAAATATGTATGGATAACTGTTTATTTTATTTATATTATTACCTTGCTTTACTTTTGTTAAATCTAATACAAACTCTACATCATTATTGCTATCTATTATCAAACTTATTCTAGATTTTTTTCTAAAATTAATACTCATCTTATTAATATTTTTTAAATCTACTAAATCTTCTAATTCTTTCTTGGTAACTTTTTCTTCTTTTGATAATCTAATTCTAATATCATACTCTTCTAAATCATACGTATTTTCAAAATTTTTTTTTTTATTAATTATACTTAAATTTTCACTTTTATTATTCAATATCATTGAAATTAATATTGAAAATATTATGTGATTCGGTTTATTATGCATAGACTTCATTAATTTATTTATTTCATCAACATTATTTATTGTAATCCTATACATATGAAAATTATTGTTATCATAATTATACGAAATATCTAATGTTTCTTTATGATCTAATTTTAAATTATTATCATCTGAAAAATTCTTTAAATATTTTAATAAATCTGTAAATTCTTTCAAATTAATATTATTATTTTTCTTAAAACCACCAAACATTATTTCAAATTCATCTGTTGAACTTAAACCTTTATATAATTTTTGAAATTTTTTTAACTCATCATTATTAAATAAAATAGATTTCATCTTATATAATAATATTCATATATTTTTATATACTTTATTATTCAATATTTTTTATATTCAATATATTAAATGAAAAAAAATAAAATTAAACTATTTGCTATCTATATTAAAAATATTAGAAATAATAAAGATAATAAATTATATTCATTATACAAATCTAACAAATTGAACTTCCAAAAAATTTATAAAATAAGAAAAATTATTGACACAAATTTATGCCAACAATTTAATCAAAATGGTGGTTTTTTTTACGACCAAAATGATGACTTTATTATACAAATTTTAGATACTATTGATTTTATATTTGATATTATTAATATTCTACCAAATCATTTTTTTAAAACAAATACACAGTTTATAACTCTACCTTATTCTATATTATCTTTTTACAATAATCTATTGAGAAATAATTACGAAATGGCATTTTATACTCTTATTGGTATAATACCTGGTATTGGATCATTAATATCTACTTCATCTAAAATAATCTTACGAATTATTAAACATAATCAAAAAATTCAAAATAATAAAAAAAATTTTGATACTCTTAATCAAATTAAAGTTTCTAAAGAAATTAAAAAAATTATAAATTCGAAATCTTTTAATAATCCGTTTTTATCCGAATTTGAAGAAAATTATAATTAATATATATATATATGGAATACAATATAGATAAATACTCTCATAAATTATCTGTTAAAAATAATATAAGCTACGAAATAGCTAGAGATATTATAGAAAAAAATATAGAAAAATTAGAAAATAAATTACCTACTTCTAATAATATTGTTAAAAAAGCATATACCAAATCTAAAAAATTAACCGGTGGTAACAAAAAATACATATTTAAAATTATTTATAACAACCATCTTTAGCCAATTTATCAGCCATCTCATTACCATAATTATTATTATGAGCCCTCACATACTCTAAACTAATATTATATTTACTATTTAACTTTTCATAAACTATCTTCACTAACTCTCTATTTGGAATATCATCTTTCCAATTATTTATATTCTGTTTATCTCCATAACTCGTACAACATAATATTACATACTTTGAATCAGTATGTATTATTACTTTATCATCATAATCATCTAATATATCTAATGCTTCATTTAATGCACTTAATTCTGCTATATTATTTGTTATCTTGTCTAAATTTAATTTTTTTGAAACATTCCTTTCATCGTTCTCACCAAAATAAATTCCTATACCCGCTTTACTACCTTCTTTACCATTATTTAAACAACTTCCATCTGTATAAACTTCTAAAATATTATTTTTTTGTTCTTTTATTAAACCTAAATTTAAAAAATCTAATGCTTCCTTTTTTGTTTTAAACTTTTTATATTTTGCACCTTTGTATCCTTTTACTTGTTTTTCACAATCTTTCCAGGATTCAAATATTCCTGTATTAAAACCTTTAAATACCGAATAATACATCTTTATATTTATTTTATATATATCAAAAAAAATGAATTTCAAATTATTTATATATATATTTTTACGTTATATATATAATGGATTTTGATTTAATCGTTGCTACTGATGAGAATAATGGTATAGGTTTACATAAAGATAATCAATTTAAATTACCATGGCATAATAAAGATGATTTGTTATTTTTTAAAAATATTACGTCTAATGATAATGTTTTAAAAGCAATTATTATGGGCAAAAATACTTTTGCATCTTTAAACTTTAAACCATTACCTAACAGGTTTAATATTGTTATTTCATCAACTTTATGTTATTCTGAAACTAAATTTTTAAAAATATTTACTAAATTAGATAATGCATTAATATTTTGCAAAAAACTAAATTTAAAACCTTTTGTAATTGGAGGATCTCAATTATATAATGAAGCTTTAACTAACACCAACTTAGATAAAATTTATTGGAATATTATTCATGAAACTTCTAATGATTCTAATATATACTTTCCTATCAATTTAAATAATAATGAATTTACTATTTTAAAATCAAATAGAATTAATAATGTTACTTATAATCAACTTGTTCATAAACATAAAAATAATTGTGAAAATGATTATCTAACTTTATTAGAAAAAATTTACTTTTTTGGTGATGAAAGAACCACAAGAAATGCAGTAACTAAATCTATGTTCGCTAAAAGTCTACAATTTGATCTTAATGATAAATTCCCACTTATTACTTCTAAAAAAATGTTCATCAGAGGCATTTTTGAAGAATTAATTTGGTTCTTAAAAGGACAAACAAATAGTAAAATTCTTGAAGACAAAAATGTTAATATTTGGAAAGGAAATTCCTCTAAAGAATTTATTGAAAGTAATAATTTACCTTACCAAGAAGGCGATATTGGTAATATGTATGGTTTCCAACTTAACCACGCAGGTGCAAAATATATTGATTGTAATACTGATTACACTAATAAAGGTTTTAACCAAATCGAATATTGCTTAAATTTACTTAAAAATGATAAATTCTCTAGAAGAATTATTATGACAACATTCATACCACATGAAGCACAAAAAGGTGTTTTATACCCTTGTCACGGTATTGTTATACAATTTTATGTTAGAGAAGTTAATAATACTAATTTACTTTCGTGTCATATGTATCAAAGATCTGCTGATATGTTTTTAGGCGTTCCATTTAATATTACATCTTACTCACTTTTAGTTTACATGATTTGTGAAGTATTAAATAATGATACAGAAAATAATATGCAATTTAAACCAGATAAATTAAAAATTTCTTTTGGTGATTTACATATTTATCAACAACATTATGATGCAGTTAAATTACAATTAAATAATGTACCTTACCACTTTCCACAAATTAAATTTAATAATAATAGAACTAATTTACAAGATTTTGTTTACGAAGATATTGTTTTAGAAAATTACTTTCACCATGATAGAATTCAATCAGATATGATAATCTAATAATTTAAGACGTTCTTCATTTATTAAATTATAACTACTATCTAACTCATTCAATACTAACAATAATATAAATATCAATAATATAAATAATATATAGATTCTTATATTATAAATAAAAGTTATTCGTTCATTTTCTATTTCCTTTGGTTTTAATTTATACTTATAAACACTTTCCATATTTATATATAATTATTTTTATATTATATTTATATATGTCTAAAATTAAATTAGATATAAAACATTATGAAGACATTAATAAACTTATTATTGATGATATATTTTTAATTAATATTTTTGATCAAGGTTTATGCATAACACAAAATATTAATCATATATCTAACTATAGTATTTTTATTCCTAAAAACAAGTTTAATACTTTTATATTAAGTAAAGAATTTAGCTTTGTTACTAATAATATTTATGATATTTTTGATATAGAAACTAAAATTATTAATAATAAATTACACTTAGCTAATAATAATAAAATTGTTAATAATGTTTGCAATTTATGCAAAAAACTTCATACACTAAAATTTCATAGAAATAATATTAAAATTAATATCGATAAAAAAATAGACTTCCTTAACAATAACTCATTCGAAACTCTCATTTCTAGCAAATTTAATGGCGTTGTTTTTAGAACAAACAAATATGGGTTCTATATTTATATTAATCTTATCTATAAATAATTATTGTTGTACACACTGAACATTATTATCATCATCTTTTTTATCTATAAATGATGATGCTACTACAGTTTCATATTTATCATTTACTTCAAACTTCTCTGTCTCGAAATTTTCTTTTATCACCCTTCTTTGACTATCACTTAAATTATCTAACATCCTAACTTTAAACTTAATTATCAAATCTCCATTATTACCATTCATATTATATAATCCATAACCATTTAACACTTTTATATCATTATTACCTATTGGACCATTCACTTTTACATTAATCGTTTTCCCATCTAATAACTTCAAACTAAATTTTGTACCTAACAATGATGTACCAAATTTAATCGTTTTCTCTAAAACTAAATTTTTATCATTAACCTTATATAACTTGTGATCTAAATAAACTATTACAAATACTAAGTTTCCTGACTCGAAACCTTCTTTCTGATTACCCTCTCCTTTTTTAACTATCTTCATATTATTATTACAACCTTTAGGAATACTAATTTTTAACTTTTTCTTATCTGTTTTACCATTAATATTCCTTTCAACTATTACCTCCTTTGAACAACCCTTCATCACCTCCTCTAAAGTAATTCCTATTTTTATTACAGTATCTCCTAATTGTTTTCTTACATGAACATTACTAAAACCAGCCCCAAATGGACCACCCATTCTAATATTCACACCAGGTCCAAATGGATTACCCATACCTGGGAAATCATTACTATTAAATATATCATTAAATATATCAAATGGATCCATATGAGGACCATTATTAAAATCTGCATCTAAACCATCTTTACCAAATCTATCATAAATTTCACGTTTCTTTTTATCACTTAAAACTTCATAAGCTGACGATATATCTTTAAATTTGTTTTCATCACCACCTTTATCAGGATGATGTTTTATTGCTAACTTTCGATATGCTTTCTTAATTTCTTGCTCACTCGCTGTTTTATTGACTCCTAATATATCATAATAATCAGACATTATAATAACTAATTTGTAAAACTTTAAATGTATTTTTATATTATTATAAAATTTTATATTAAATAAAAATTTTTTTTATGAAAATCCTGCATATTCAATAAAGTAAGATAAAGATCAAATTTTATTAATAATATCATGTAAATTTTCAACAGTTTCAATTGAATCTAAATTTTTAGGAAGATGTTTTTCAATTTTCTTCCAACTTTCAATATGTCTTGTTGTATCTACTAAACCACGGGAGGCTAATTTCCTTAAAGTAGGATAAAGATAAAGCTTTTTATAGACTTTTCGAAAAGTACGTTTATGTAAATTCAGAAATCCAAATTTTTCTTTCCATTTTTTAAATTTATCTGGATCAATATCAAATTTTTTTTCATGATGTTGCTTCGTATAAATTTTAAATGACTTAATTATTTTAAAAATAATACACGAATCTGGATTATCTCCTGTTTTGGGTGTTGTTAGTATTTGGATTTTATTTCGAAAATTACTTCTTCTTTTACTAAGGATTTGTTTAAATTCTATGAAAATATTATTTTCTTCATCTATAGAGTTATCGTTTGAAGAACTTGTATCTACTAATTCCATAGAGTTATCGTTTAAAGAACTTGTCCTATTTTCTTTTATTGCTTTAATTATTTTTTCCCAGAATTCTATTTGATTTCGGTTGTTGATCATACCTTTAGAAGCATAATCATGTAATTCTGGAAAAATAAATAATTTTTTTTCAAATCTTTTAAATGTATGAACACTTATTTTCAATTCATTCAGATTATTTTTTTCCTTCCAATTTTTAAAGTTATCATCAGTAATATTAAACTCTGTTTCATTTGTTTGATCTGTAAATTCTAAAAAAGATAGAAAAACTCTCCTAATAATTGAATTTTCTCCACCTTCAGTTAATTTCTGCACTTTATTTAAAGTATTTAAGCGTTTTTTATATATTTCCAAAAAATCATTTCGAATATCCGAAATAGATGAATTATCGTTTTCAACTGACGATTTATCCAATACTTGATTATTATCAGTCATTATAATTTGGAAAAAATAATTTTGTTACTAATAGTTATAACTCAAGAAAATTTTTTTTGTTTTGTTTTAATTTTTGGGTTACAATTATTTTATAAAGTTAATCATAAAAAAATTAAAATTCAATTTTTTTCTACCATTACAATATTAATTTAATAATAATAATATGTACTTTTTAGGTCTTATAACACGATGCAAAGACGAATTTTTTATAGAAGAATTTTGTAATTATTATGTTTCTCAAGGTATAGATAAAATCTATATTATTGATGATAACAGTATAAATAAAGCAATTTATAATAATTTACTTAATAATGAAAAAATAGTTATTAAATATATGACAGAAAATAATGATAAATGTCATGATTTTGCTTGCTCAGATTCATGTACATGTAATAGGGTTATTGCAAATGATGTTTATCAGAGTATAAAACATAATTTTAAATGGATGATATATGTAGATGTAGATGAATTTGTAACAACTAGAAAAAACATAAATAAAACAATTAAAGATGAATTACAAACAACATTAAAAGATTTTGATTGTATTAAAATACCTTGGATAATGATGTCTTGTTATGGTAAAATGAATCCACAAAGCATTCTTAACAATAATATATATAGAATTAATTATGATAAAAATTATAATTTTAAATGTAAATCTTTAAAAGGAAAAAATAAATTTTCTATACAAAATTCAGGAAAACAAGTACAAACTAAAACAATTTTTAAGTGTTCTAAATTTAATGGTGTTCATGATAAACAAAATCCAAGCGATCATTATCCAGTTTTTCCTACAAATAATAATTTAAAAATTATTAATAGTGTTAACTTAAATATAATGGATATAGAACAAAAAGATTGTAATATAATTAATGAAAAATCAATTAAAAATTCTATTTTATTATGTTATCATTATCGAATTATTAGTGAAGAACACGCACTTAATAAAATGAATACAAATAATTGGTATAAAGAAAATGGATACACTTTACAAGATCTTACTAATAACCAATCTAAAGATACTATCGATCTAACTTTAAAAAATAAAATAAATTAATATATATATATGTTTAATGATAAATGCAAATTACCTGTACTATTAGCTTACGCAATGCTTACCTATATTATTGGATCAATTTATTACTTATTTGCTACAATAAATATTGGTACCCCATTCAAAGATTCTTTAAATGAAGAACAAAAAAAAAT
>Ga0163109_10001062_pt1 | contig 21788 bp, 24 predicted proteins | sample CRUFie1St13metaG_FD_108704 | JGI IMG/M metagenome (GOLD analysis project Ga0163109, IMG submission 108704) | Marine microbial communities from the Costa Rica Dome - CRUD Field 142mm St13 metaG | ecosystem: Environmental > Aquatic > Marine > Oceanic > Photic zone | place: Costa Rica: the Eastern... | reverse complement strand
GCAATTGATAATAAATTAAAAGAAAAATTTTTGAATGATATATTTTCTATTTCTAGAACAAAAACTGTAATTATGGTAACTCACAATAAATTAGATTTAAAAAATTGTAATAAAATAATTGAACTTAATAAATATGAGTAGTAGAAATTTTATTAAGTGAAGGAAATAATAAAAAAATGAAAAAAAATATAGCTTTTATTCCAATTAGGTCAGGAAGTAAGGGGATTAAGGATAAAAATATTAAAAAATTTAATGGAAAACCATTGTGTTATTGGACTGTAAAAAGTGCAGCAGAGTCCAAATTAGTTGATGAAGTTTACGTTTCAACTGACTCTAAAAAAATCATCCAGATTGTTGAATCTTTTGAGCTTCCCAAAGTAAAAACTTTTCATAGAAGTAAAAGGACATCGACAGATACTTCATCAACCGAAAGTGCAATGCTTGAGATTATAAATGGATTAAATTTTGATATAGAGTCAGTTTTCATTTTAATTCAAGCTACATCACCTTTTACATCTTCCAAAGATTTAGATGAAGGAATACAAAAATTATCTTCTGGTAATTCTGTGCTATCAGTATGTAATTTTAAAAGATTTATTTGGAACAAAACAGGTCCCATAAATTATGATTATTTAAATCGAAGAAGAAGACAAGACCAAATTGGATATTTCATTGAAAATGGAGCTTTTTACATTAGTTATATCTCTGACATATTAAAGACAAAATCAAGAATATCAGGTAATATTAAATTTCAAATCATGTCGGAAGAAACTTCAATTGAAATTGATTCTGAGTTGGATTGGCAGATTGCAGAATTTCTGCATGCGAAAAAAAATCACATTATTTAATTTATGATTCATAATTTTTTAAAATCACGAATAGGTCAGAAAATTAGACAAATATTAGAGTCTAAAAACTTTAAACTAGAGGACAAGCATTTGGGAGAGGAGTGTTATATTTTTGGTGATGGAGTTTCGATTCAACATTATGATCTTGAAAACTTTAATGATAAAATTGGAATAGCATGTAATCATTTTCCATTTCATAAAGACTTTAAAAAAACAAAAGTAAAATATGCTATTCTTTGTGAACCTTATTATTTTTTACCTTTTTTTGATACTTTGATTAAAAAGAGAAAAGTAGAATCAATATTTTCTTTTAATCCTATTTCATTTCACTACAGAAAAATAATTAAAGATAACCCTGGAATTAATTTTTTTGTTAACCTAAGCAATTTTCTGGTTTTAAAAGGTAAAAATATCTTCTATTTATATAAAAATATATTGTCAAAAAAAAATAAGGCAAATACTCTGTGTAATGAGTTTGACTGTGACAAAGGAGTTTTAAGAAGATCTTTATCATTAGCTCAGTTTCTTGGATTTAAAACAATTTATTTAGTCGGATGTGATTACTTGATAATACCACAAAGATATGGTCACTGGTACGAAAAAAACTTAAACATTTATAAAGATTCTGCAGTTAAAGATTCATACCTATTACACTTTATAGAGAAGTTGAAAGAAAGTAATATAAAGTTTAAATTAGTAGTTCCAGAAAAAGTTGAATCTAATATCGATGTTATTACTTATGAAGATCTTTTTAAGAAAAAAACGATTTTTAGAAAAAATAATTTACTGCTTTCTGAAGAAAACATGAAAGTTTTTAAAATGCAACAAACAATGAAATTATGAGACATATGTTAATTTATACCTTATTAATTATATGTAATTTAAAAATTAAATTTTAAGAATATGAATTTAAATATAGATTGGCCAAATAGAGGACATGGATACTCTGAAGAAGACTTAGAGATAGTTGAAAAAATAATTTATGATAATAGTTCTTCATTATCTAAAGGTAAATATGTTCAAATGTTTGAAGATAAGTTTTCTGAGCTAATTGGTTATGAATCTTTCACTACCATGAGTGGAGCCCATGCACTTGATTTAGCTGCTATTTTAATTGATACAAATGCTAAGGACGAAATAATTATCCCTGCACACACATATTGTGCTAGTGCGTTATCTTTTGTTAGACATAATGCTAAAATAAAGTGGGCTGACATTAACAAAGAATCACTAACAGTATCTTTAGAGAGTATTAAGAAGCTTGTTACAAGCAATACAAAGGCAATAGTGGTAGTTCATTTATATGGATTAATATGCCCTGAGATTGATGATATCGTAAACTTTGCCAAGAATAGAGGCATTATTATAATTGAAGATTGTGCTCAATCATTAGGTGCATTTATTAAAAATAAAAGCTGTGGTAGTTTTGGAGATATATCATGTTTTAGTTTTCACTCTCAAAAGAACATAACAACTTTTGGAGAAGGAGGCATGATTGCTGTAAGAGATAAAGATCTTTCAAAAATAATAACTAACTACAGGCATAATGGCCACCAACCTTTTGAAAATCAGGGAAATTATTGGCTACCAGCCATGACAGATGTGAAATTACTTAAAAGAGATTACTTCCCATTTAAATCAACTATCTCTGAGATTCAGGGAGCACTAGGGTATAAGCTTTTGGATAAACTTGATAGCTTTACACAACAAAGGAGATCGTTATCCATTAAAATTAGATCTGCTTTAGACCATATTCCAGAATTAATTTTCCAAAAATTTAGTATTAAAGAATCTCATAGTCACCATTTATTACCTGTAAAAGTACAAGCAAATAATTGGAACCGAGATGATCTTATTTTAAAACTTTACAACGATTATAAAATAAAATGTGTTATCCAGTATTATCCACTAAATAGATATGATTTATTCAAGAAATTAAATTTTGATTCTACTGACTTAAAAAATACAAATTTATTTTATGATAATATGCTATCAATCCCTTTCTCAATAACACTTAGTGATAAAGAAGTTGATTTTATGATAGAAAGTATAATTAAATCCGTTCAAGCACTTAACTCATGAAATCATTAGCATTAATTCCTGCTAGAGGTGGTAGTAAAGGTATACCTCATAAGAATATAAGACACTTACTAGGAAAGCCTCTAATAAATTACTCTATTGAGTCAGCAAAGAAATCTGATAAAATAAATCATATTGTTGTGTCTACTGACTGTGAAAAAATTGCTGAAATATCAAGAAAGAATGGTACTGAAGTCTTATTTAGACCAGAATCTGTTTCTAATGATAAGAGCAAGACAATTGATGTCTTAAAGTTTCATTATAAATATCTAAAAAGTTATGACTTAATAGTTATTCTTCAACCTACATCTCCATTAAGACCAATAGGATTAATTGATGACTGTATTAACGAGTTCATAAAAGGGGATTACTCTAACCTGGCTACAGGATATTATTGTAAGCACCAAGAATTTGGTTCTCATAATAATATCAGGAGGCAAGATGTCAAAGGATTTTTTTATGATGATGGATCATTATATATTTTAACTCCTCAATTAATTAAAAACAATCAATGGTCTGGAGAAAAGATTAAGAGAATAATTAATAAAAAGGAATTTACGTTTGAAATAGATGATGAGGTTGACTTTTTAATCCTAGAAAATTTATTAAAAAATTATGAAAAAAGTCTTTAGAGTATTTAAACAAGTTCCAAAACTAATTTTTGGAATCAATTCTATAAAAAGGATTCATGAACTTCTTCCTGAATTTGATAGAAAATCTGAATATGTTTTAATTGTTTATGATATATACTTCAAAGACAACGCACCTGATTTATTAAAAGAATATGATAAAGAGATAATATTTTTCGATTCAAAAAAATCAGAACCTAAAACATCTCAAATTAATGATTTCAGAGATCAAATATTAAAATCAAGACAATATAAAATCCCTAAATTAATTGTTGCTGTTGGAGGTGGATCTGCTATGGATGTTGGGAAGTCTCTTTCTATACTATTTACAAATAATAAAAATGCAGAAAAATATCAAGGGTGGGATATAGTTGAAAAAGAAGGTATTTATAAAATAGGAATACCAACAATTGCTGGGTCTGGATCTGAAGCTAGTAGAACTGCTGTGCTTACATCTGATAATAGAAAAATGGGAATAAATAGTGATCATAGTATGTTTGATTCTATTATTTTGGATCCACAATTATTAAAAAGTGTACCAAAGGATTTGTTCATATATTCTGCAATGGACTGCTATATTCATTGTGTTGAAAGTCTAGAGGGGACATATATTAACGAGCTTTCTAAAACCTATGCTGAAAGTGCCTTAAAGTTATGTACTGAAGCATTAAGTTCCGATAATCCTGATTTATCAAAATTACTTACCGCATCTTATCTTGGAGGTGTATCAATTGTAAATTCAGAGGTTGGTATATGTCATGCGCTCTCGTATGGGCTAAGTCTTGAATATGATTACAGACATGGACTTGCTAATTGCATTATTTTTAATCATTTAGAAGAATACTACCATTCTCATGTAACTGTTTTTAAGGAACTTTTAAAGAAGCACAATATAAATCTTCCAGAAAATTTAGCTATCAATTTTGATCCTGACAAAATTAAAAAAATGGTTGATGTAGCATTAAAAATGGAGAGACCTTTAGAAAATGCATTTGGAAAAAACTGGAGAAATATTTTTTCCAAAAAAGAAATTGAATTAATTTATAAAAAAATATAAAAATGTTTAAAAACCTAGATAAAATATATTTAATTGGAGAAATTGGAATCAACCACAATGGAGATATTGCAATAGCAAAGAAACTCATTGATGCAGTTAGTGCAACTGGATGGGATTGTGCTAAGTTTCAAAAGAGATCACCTGATATTTGTGTTCCAGAAGATAAGAAGAGTGATATTAGAGAAACTCCTTGGGGTAGGATGAAGTATATAGATTATAAACACAAAATTGAGTTTGAGAAAAAAGAATATGATACAATTTCTAAAGAATGTAAAAAACGTTCAATTGATTGGTCAACCAGCATATGGGATTTTGAAAGTCTAGACTTTATAATGGAAAATTATCCAAATATAAAATTCATTAAGATACCTAGTGCATTAAATAACAATTATGAACTAATTAAAGAGTCATGTGAAACAGGTCTACCAATTATTGTTAGCCTTGGTATGTCTGATATTAAGATGACTGACAAACTTATGAATGTTCTGAATAAGTATTCATCAAACTTTTGTATTCTTCACACTAACAGCGCCTACCCCTCACCTCATGAGGATCTTAATTTATCTCTTATACCTTTTTTAATTAAAAGATATAATTGTCCTGTGGGTTATAGTGGTCATGAAGCTGACCTTGATCCTACAGTTGTTGCTGTTTCATTAGGTGCTAGAGTAGTTGAAAGACATATAACACTTGATCATAATATGTGGGGAACTGACCACTCAAGTAGTTTAGAAATTAGAGGTATGACTACCTTAAAGACCAGAGTTGCTGATATTCCAAAAATGATTGGGAGTCCAGAAAAGAAAATTTTTGAATCTGAAAAACCATTTATATCTAAACTTAGAAATGATAGTATTCGTAGATCTTGACAACACTCTCTGTATTACAGAAGGAACTGATTATAAAAATTCAAAACCTATAATTAAGAGAATTAATCATATTAATAAATATTTTGAAGAGGGGCATTCGATAACAATTTACACCGCTAGAGGGTCTCTTTCAAAAATTAATTATTATGATTTAACAAAAAGTCAGTTAGATTCTTGGGGTGTGAAGTATAATTCATTAATTGTTGGGGAGAAACCAGTATATGATCTTCTAATTGATGATAAAGCTCTATCTGATAAAGAATTTTTTAAAGCTGTAGATTAAAAATTAAAGAGTGTTTGCAGTTGATATCTTATGGAAAAATTTCTTGTAACTACTGCTAAAGATACAACATGGCCAAAGAATAATGAAAATATATTATTTCTTGGCGAGTGGTGTAAGCTGTATTCTAAAAAAAAGACCTGGGAGAATTTAGACTATTCAGTTTTAGATTATCATTGGGATAATAGGGAAAAATTTGAAAAAGATTATTATTATTTGATTAGTTTTTATGAAGAAGTTATTGAAACTATTGCAATAAAAATGAATCAAATTCACCAAGTTAATCACAGTGTAAAATATTGGAGAATTCTTCTTGGCCCATGGCTTTCTCTCTTTATTCAGTCAGTTTTTGACAGGTGGGAAATGATCCAAAAAGCGATAAATTCAAGCCATAGCCTTAGTTCAATCACAATTAAAGAATTAGATTCCCATTGGACTCCAAAGGATTTTAATGATTTTAAAAATTTAGTAATACAAGATGACGGTTGGAATAACTTTATATATGGAAAAATTATTGAGTTACATGCTGATAAAATAAATATAAATAATTTAAGACAAGAGGACTTAAAATCTAATAACAATAAAGACTTACAAAATAGTATTAAAGTTTGGATCTTTAATTTATATCAATTTTTTGTAAATATTATTAACTCGAATAGATCTTCACTTATTATTTCATCATATTTAAATAGAATTGATGATTTGAAGCTTTCGTTAAAACTATTTCAGCTTCCTTTATTTATCAACTTAAAAAAGCACACAACCTTTTCACCTGATATTAAAAAAAGAGAATGGAGCCTTAACATGAATTCAAGCTCTTCTTTTGAAAAATTTATATTGGATTTAATTCCTGCTCAATTACCAACGGTTTATCTTGAAGGTTATGATGCTCTTGTAAAAAAAGTTGATAAAATTAATTGGCCCAAATCACCAAAATCAATTTTTACAAGCAATTCAATTTATGGGGACGAGCTTTTTAAGCATTATGCAGGAATAAAAAATAGTTCAAGATTAATAGTAGGACAGCATGGTGGAGGTTATGGTATTTCAAAATTATCTTTTCCAGAGTATCATGAATTATCAATTGCAGATAAATTTGTCTCTTGGGGCTGGTCTAACCAAGCTTCAAATACTAAAATTTATCCTTTAGGTCAATTTAATTCTAGATCTGTAAAAAAGTCAAGTCCTGATAAAACAAAATTTCTAATAGTTACAACCTCAATGCCTAGATATAGTTATGTAATGCAAAGTATGTGTATTTCTTCTCAGTGGTTGTCATATTTTGCAGATCAAATAAATTTAACCAAGCAAATTAAGCCCTCAATCCTCTCTGAAACAACTATCAGGCTTTATAGACATGACTATGGTTGGAGTCAACTTGAAAGATGGAAAGAATTAATGCCTAATTTGACTTATGATAGTGGAGAGTCAAAAATAGAAAAGCATTATTGTGATACAAAGCTTTGCTTAGCTACATGTAATGCTACAACCTACCTAGAAACCTTCAGATTAAATATACCAACAGTCTTATTCTGGGACCCTTATTATTGGGAAAATAGAGAGTCAGCCCTTCCAATTTTTAATGAACTAAAAAGAGTAAAAGTTTTTCATGAAACACCAGAATCTGCTGCAAATCACATTAATGAAATTTGGGATGATGTTAAATCTTGGTGGGAATCAGAAGATGTAGTAGGAGTAATAAATAAGTTTAACAAAGCTTACAATAAAAATAATAAAAATTCTGTTTCAGGTTTAGTTAGAATTTTAAAATAAATCAATCTTTAATTGCACAGAATCTTATTTTTAAGTACTTTTGTTACTTAATATTATATTATGCTTGGAGAATTAATTACTTCAAAGACAAGATTAAGACTGTTAATTAAATTTTTTATTTCACAGGCTAATAGTGGTTATTTGAATGGTTTAGCAAATGAAATGGGTGAGTCAACTAACTCTATACGAAAAGAACTTAATCATCTTTATGACGCAGGATACCTTAAAAAGATGAAGTCAAACAATAAAATTGAGTACAAGGCCAATATAAAACATCCTTTATTTAAGACTTTAAGAAATGTTGTTTTAAAGCATTTAGGTTTAGAAGATATTGTAGAAACTGTACTGGATAGAATGGGAAATGTTGAGCAAATTATAATTACAGGTGATTATGCTAAAGGTATTGACTCGGGAAAAATAGAAGTTATATTAGTTGGTAAGAATCTTAACTTCAACTATATAACTCAACTTGAGGAGAAGATTGAAAAACTAATTGGGAGGCAGGTCAATTTCTTTTTGACCTCTAGTATTCCTAATAATAAAGGCAGTATAACGATATATTCAAAATAAATAATATGAAATATCTTGAATTTGAAGAAAGACCTTGGGGGAGTTTTTATGTAATACATGATGAGTCAACCTATAAATTAAAAAGAATTGAAGTAAAGCCTAATCAGAGATTAAGCTATCAATATCATAATAAGAGAGCTGAATCATGGACAATAGTTAAAGGATCAGGAAGGGTAACTATTAATGGTAAAGAAACAGACTTATTTATTGGAGATACTATTTTTATAAATAAAAAAGATAAACACAGGATACAAAACAATTCAAATCAAATATTAGTTTTTATAGAAGTACAAACAGGATCTTATTTTGGTGAAGATGATATAGTAAGGATTGAAGATGATTATCAAAGAAAATGAAAAAGAAAGGAGTAATTGTTTCAGGATATTTTAACCCACTTCACAAGGGTCATTTAGAATATTTTTCACTATCTAAAAGTATGGGAGATGAATTAATAGTAATAGTAAATAATGATTATCAGAGAGAATTAAAAGGATCAAAAGAGTTTATGTTACAAGATGAAAGGTTTTATATCATATCGAACATAAAGAATGTAGATAAAGTTTATTTGTCAATAGATAAGGATAGGAGTGTTAAAAAAACTATCCAATTTATCCATGAAAAATTAAATCCTAATTATGATTTATACTTTGCAAATGGAGGAGATCAAGTTAATGAATCTATATTAGAAAGAAGCTTATGTAAGAAGTTAGGAATAGGCCTTATTGATAACTTAGGAGGCAAAGTCCAATCATCATCATGGTTATTAAAAAAATCAAAATGAAAACAAAATCTATTTGTTGTATTGGAGCAGGATATGTTGGTGGACCTACTATGGCAGTAATTGCTCTTAAATGCCCGGAGATTAAAGTAACTGTAGTAGATGACAATAAAGAAAAAATTAAACTTTGGAACTCTGATGACTTATCAAAACTCCCAGTTTATGAACCAGGATTAGCTGATATTATAAAAAACACAAGAAATAAAAATTTATTTTTTTCTAATGATATAGAAAACAGTATTGATGAAGCTGAAATAATTTTTATGGCAGTAAATACTCCAACACTTCAAAAGGGTAAAGGAGCTGGTATGGCTAGCGATCTTCGATATGTAGAAATGTGTGCTAAAAAGATTGCTGAATCATCAACTTCAGATAAAATTGTAGTTGAAAAATCTACTCTGCCTGTAAGAACTGCAGAGAAGGTTAAAGAAATTCTTAAAACCTATTCAAATGGAGTAAAATTTGAAGTTTTATCAAACCCTGAATTTCTTGCAGAAGGAACGGCTATTCAAGATCTTTTTAAATCAGACAGAGTTTTAATTGGAGGAGATCAAACTGTAGAAGGTAAGGAAGCAATCAATAAACTAAAAAGTATTTATAAAAAATGGATACCAGAAGAAAAGATTTTAACTTTAAATATTTGGTCCTCTGAACTTTCAAAACTTGCATCTAATGCAATGCTTGCTCAAAGAATATCTTCTATAAATAGCTTATCTGCTCTTTGTGAAAAGACAGGTGCAGATATTAATGAAGTATCAAAAGCAATTGGAATGGACCATCGGATTGGTAGTAAGTTTTTAAAAGCTTCTCCTGGATTTGGGGGGAGCTGTTTCCAAAAGGATATACTAAACCTAGTTTATATATGTCAACATTATGGATTAAATGAGGTTGCTAACTTTTGGCTTCAAGTTATCAATATAAATAATTATCAAAGAGAAAGAATAGTCATTAAAATTGACTCTTATGTAAGAGATAATAATTTACCAAAAAAAGTCTTAATTCTTGGTTGGGCATTTAAAAAAGACACCAATGATAGTAGAGAATCTTCATCAATTTATATATCATATGAATTTCTGCAAAGAGGATACGAAATTGTTATTTATGATCCTAAGATTATTAGAGCAAGAATTATTAATGATTTAGTGGAATTGAATAATCTGAGAAAGAATATTTCTGCTGAGATAATTAATGAAAAAATTAAAGTTTTAGATCAATTAATTATAAATGATTACAAGAGTCATCCAATAATTGTTCTTACTGAATGGGATGAGTTTAAAGAAATCAATTACTTGTCTGAAAATTATAAGATTTTTGATTTTAGAAATATTATGGATAAAGCAAAAACAGTTTTTAGTCTTTAAAATTTATAAGTAAATTAATTTGAAGCATATTTTTAAAAATAAAAAAGTACTAATAACAGGCCACACAGGATTTAAAGGGTCGTGGCTTTCTCTTTGGATGTCTCAACTTGGAGCAAAACTTTATGGAATTTCATTATCAATTCCAACATCTCCCTCTCATTTTGAACTTTTAAATATAGAATTTGTCAGAGATGAAAGAATTGATATATCAGAATCTCAAAATGTTAGAAAGATAATTGAAGATGTAAAACCTGATTTTATTTTCCATCTTGCAGCACAAGCGATTGTTAGTAAATCATATGATGACCCTCTATTTTCTTTTAGAACAAATATTATGGGAACAACTAACATTTTAGATTCTTTGAGATTTATAAAGAATGAGTGTGTTGCAATTATTATAACAAGTGATAAATCCTATGATAACTTAGAAATTAGTAGAGGTTATAATGAAGATGATAAATTAGGAGGTGATGATCCTTATAGCGGATCCAAAGGCGCTACAGAGTTAGTAATTAACTCCTATGTTAAATCCTTTTTTTTAAATACAAACATCAAAGTAGGAGTTGGTAGAGCAGGGAATGTAATTGGTGGAGGTGACTGGGCTGAAAATAGAATAATACCAGATGCTATTAAATCTATTGAAGAAAATAATACATTAATTATAAGAAGTCCAAATGCAACCAGGCCATGGCAACATGTATTAGAACCTTTATCTGGATATATTTCATTAGCAATTGATTTAAAAAACTCAAAAATTAACAATGGTCAAGCATTTAATTTTGGACCCTCCTCTAATTTTGAATATACTGTTCAAGACGTTCTAATTGAGTTGAAGAAAAAATTACTAAAACTTGACTGGAGTATTGAACAAAATCAAAAATTTAAAGAATCAACTTTACTTAAATTAGATTGTAAAAAAGCTCTTGATCACCTTAGTTGGAAATCTACACTGGACTTTAATCAAACTATAAGCTTCACATCTGATTGGTATGAGAAATATTTACACAATAGTAACATAAAAGACTTATCTGTTAATCAGATATTAGAATTTTGTGAGTTGGCAAAAACAAAAAGAATTAAATGGGCTCAATATTAGATAATATAAAATTTATTAATCTACCTACTATAAAAGTTGAGGGTGGAAATGTAATGAAGATTATGAAAATGTCTGATTATAAAGAATTTAAATTTGGTGAAGCATATTTTTCTTCAATTGATTTTAACTATATAAAAGGCTGGAAAATGCAATTAAAGATGACTTCAAACATATGTATTCCAATAGGAGAAGTCAAATTTACATTTGTTTCAAAAGATTTTAAATATCATAAAACTTTTATCCTAGGAGAGAATAATTATGGAATCATTTCTATTCCTCCAAATATATGGTATAGCTTCAAAGGGTTAAGTGAAAAAACAAGTCTTATTTTAAACATTTCTAATTCTGAACATAATGAAAAAGATATAAAAAAAATTAATTTGGAAGAATTTCCAATAAAATTGAAATTATGAAAGCAATTATTCTAGCAGGAGGACTCGGCACTAGGTTAGGAAATCTAACTGAAAGTATTCCAAAACCAATGGTTAAAATTGATAATAAACCTATTTTGTACCATATCATGTCTACTTTTTCAAAACATGGTATAAATGATTTTATTATCGCTTTAGGATATAAATCTGAAGTAATCAAGGACTATTTCTTGAACTTCAGAGAAAGAAACTCAAATTTTCATATAAATATTAAATCAGGAAAAACAGAATATTATAATGAGGTTTTAAACAACTGGAATGTTTCTCTAGTTGATACAGGTATAGATACTATGACAGGAGGAAGAGTAAAAAGACTTAAAAAGTATATAGAAGGAGAGGATAATTTTTTACTAACCTATGGTGATGGTCTTTGTAATGTCAATATAGCTGAGCTTATTAAATTTCATAAATCTCACAAAAAGATTGCTACGGTTACAGCTGTAAGACCAAACGCAAGATTTGGTGAGTTAGTTATTGATAATGAGTCTGTTAAATCATTTAAAGAAAAACCTCAGACAGATAAAGGAAGAATTAATGGAGGATTCTTTGTTTTTAATAAAAGAGTGTTTGATTTCATAGATAATGATAAAACTGTACTAGAAGCTGAACCTCTTGAAAAAATTACTCAGCAAGGTGAATTAAAGGCATATAAACATGATGGATTTTGGCAGTGCATGGATACACCAAGAGATAAAGAATTTCTTGAAAATATTTCACAAACATCTAATAAATATCCCTGGCTAAAATGATAAGACTGTCAAAATCAAAAATAGGTGAGGAAGAAAAAATTGCCGTTTTAAATGTCCTTGATAAAGAGTATTTGGGGATGGGTGAAGAAGTGGGAATTTTTGAGAAAGATTTATCAAAATTATTTTCAAGGGATACTATTTGTGTATCTTCAGGGACCGCTGCAGTTCAATTAGCAATTCAGGCATGCGATATAGGTTATGGTGACGAAATCCTTGTGCCATCCATGACTTATGTGGCAACTTTTCAAGCGATAAAAGCAACAGGTGCTGAACCCATAGCATGTGATATTAATGAGGAAACATGCTTAATTGATTTAGAAGATGCTATATCTAAAATATCTAAAAAGACCAAAGCAATAATACCTGTTCATTATACTGGTGGAGTTGGAAATCTTGATGAATTATATAGTTTTGCCTCAAAATATAAACTTAGAGTAATAGAAGATGCAGCTCACGCCTTTGGAACAAAATATCAAAATAAGTTAATAGGATCAATTGGTGATATAGTTTGTTTTAGTTTTGATGGCATAAAAAATATAACCTCAGGAGAAGGGGGTTGTATTGTGACTAATGATTTGAAAGTCATTGATAATATTAAGAATTCTAGACTTTTGGGAGTTGAAAAAGACAGTGATAAAAGATATAATAATTCAAGATCATGGAGTTTTAATGTATCAAGACAAGGATGGAGGTATCATATGAGTAATATTATGGCTGCTATAGGAATACAGCAATTAAAAAAACTTAAAAAATTTGCTAAACGAAGAAAACAGATTGCTACTGCTTATGATGAATTACTTTCATCGAATCAGAATATTATTTATTTAAACAGAGATTATAAAAATGTAGTTCCACATATTTATGTAGTTAGAATTAAAAATTTAAATGATAGAGATGGGCTAAGAAAAGCTATGTTTAAAGAAGGCGTTGAAATAGGAGTACATTATACTCCAAACCATTTTCTAAACTTTTTTAAATCAGACAAAAAAGTTAAACTACCCGTAACTGAAAAAGTTTACAAAGAAATTATCTCATTACCTATTCATCCAGATATAAATGATGATAATATAAAATATGTTATTTCAACTTTAGAAAAATTATTACCCTTTTATAAAAACAATGCAAACTAAAGAACTTGTATCAGTTATAATAAACTGCAGAAATAGTGAGAAGTTTCTTAAGGAATGTATTAATTCTGTTGTGAATCAGACCTTTAAAAATTTAGAAATAATTATAGTTGATAATCATTCAACAGATAATACAAAAAATATAATTGATTCATATGAAGATAACAGGATAAGATACTTTTATACAAAATCTTTTTTAAGTCTAGGAGCAGCAAGAAATTTTGCTTTAGAAAAATCAAATGGTAAATTCATCGCGTTTATTGATTCTGACGATATCTGGGGGGAAAATAAAGTTTTAAATACTATTATAAAATTTAAAGAAGGCGTAGGATTAGTATACAGTGATGTAAAATATTTTAACGAAACTAATTCATATCGATTATATAGTCACAGAAAAATATATACTGGAAAGTGTTTTAAAGATTTACTTTGTGACTATAATCTTTGTATGAGTGCCTGTATAGTTTCAAATACTATAATAAAGAAGTATAAGATCAAATTTGATAATGATTTAAAAGTATGTGAGGATTTAGATTTTTTTCTAAAAATAGCTTATGTTTCCGAATTAGATCATGTAGCTAAGGTTGATACAAATTATAGAATTCACAATAACAATTTATCTACTCAATATCTAGATTTATTTTATGAAGAGTATATTATTAGTATAAAAAACTTAATAGATTTTTTCAATTTAGATAAAAATCAATTTATCAAGCCATTAGATTATAATTATATAAATAAGTCTATTTTTTTATGGAGACATAGAAAAAGGAAAGAAGCATTGTTTGAGTTAAGAAATATTAAAAGCTTAGTTTTCCATCGTTTATTTTATTCTATATTAACTATTATTCCTTATAAAGTAGTTAATTTAATTTATAAGCTTTTCTCCAGAAAAAAAATTGAATTTAGCAATATTACCTAATCATGAATAGTAAGGATTTATTTTTGCAAAAAAGCATTAAATTATTAACTCAATTGACTTCAAATTATTGGCTTATAAATGGTACTCTTTTAGGAATAATTAGGGACAAGAATCAAATCAAATGGGATAACGAGATTGATGTTGGAGTATTTGCAGATGAAATCTGCAGAGAAGATGTGATTAAACTTTTTACTTCAAACGACTATAAATTAATTAAAAGTATAGATTCTAGTGATTATATTAACTTTTCCAAAGACGAATTTATTTTTGATATAAATCTTTTTAGACCTTCTGATGTGTATTTTAAAACTATTTGGGAATTAGAAGATTTTAACATTAAAGAAAGAATTTTAAACAGAGTCATACTATTTGTTAATTCCTTATTGCATTCAAAGATTAAAATGTTAGAGGCAAAAAAGAAAAAATATCTTGGATATTCTATACCAAAACAATATTTATTTCCTCTAATTGAAGTAACCTACAAAAACTTTAAAGTTCTAATTCCAAATAATTCAGAAAAGGTTTTAGAGCATATTTATGGTCTGGAATGGAAAATTCCTAATAAAAACTATAACTGGATATTAGATGGTAAAAACAATGCAACCTAAGTTATTCATTTATTGTACCTTAAGATAGGTAATACTAAATTTTATGATTTTAATTAGGCAAATTAATTTTTAAACAAAACTATAATTGGATACTAGATGATAAAAACAGTGCAACTTAAATTTCTTATATATAGGATCTTAAAAAAAATAACATCAAAATTTGAAACTTATATTGGAGATAGAAACTTACAAGAATCTTATATTAAAAATTCAAATTATCACCATTCAATGGTTGATTTAAATGAAAAATATTATTTAAATCAATATCTCTTTCATTGCAAAAAATACTTAGATAGTTTGCCAAATAATTTTAGATGTTTAGATCTTGGATCTGGTGATGGAAGATTTGTTATGTACATATTAAATAATTACAAAGATGCTTTTATTACAGCGTGTGATATTGATAAAAAGAGTCTTAAATCAATTAACAAAAAAATTAATTCAAAACTCAAAAAAAGAGTTGTTCTTGAGAATACTTCAATCATCGAAAAACTGAAAGCAGAAACTAGATTTTATGATTTAATTTTATTTACTGAAGTGTCTATTTATATGCCAAATTGGGAAGAGTCTTTTAATAAAGCTGTTTCACGACTTAATAAAAATGGAATTATCATATTTTCAAATAGGTCTCAATATTACCAGGCTTTATCAGTGATTAAAAATAAAAATTTAGAAAATTTAAATTTAATAATGAATAAAAGAGAAGGTGAAATTTTTGATAGACAGAAAACTGTTTTCACATGGAATACTTCAAAAGAAATTAAAAATGTTTTTATAAAAAATAAACTTAAGATATTGAAAACTACAGGTATAGGTAGTTTATCTGGAATAGAAAATGATATAATTAGCTATAATCAACCTAAGGATCTTAATGAAAAACAGCAAAACACACTTCTTAAGAGTGAAACTATAATTGGGGGCTTACTTCCTGATACTGGAAGATACATTTTAACTATTGGCAAAAAACTTTAACTAAACACAAAGAGTTGTAATCTCAATAATTGCAATACATATAAATTTATAGAAATAAATTAAAATCTAGAATTTAACTCATTTAGCATATCTTTGAAATAATATTAAATAAAATTGATTGTATATATAAGTTTAATGGCCGATATATTCCATGCTGGCCACGCAAGATTAATATCAGAAGGCTCTAAATTAGGTAAGGTTACTATTGGGTTATTATCTGATAATGCCTGCTTGGAATTGGGAGAAACTCCGCTACTTGATTTTGAAAAAAGAAAAGAAGTTTTGTCACATATCAAGGGAGTAGAAAAAATCATAAAACAAGATAGTGCAAGCTACCTAAAAGTTCTTCCAAAAGTTAAGCCAGATTATGTTCTACATGGAGATGATTGGAAAAATAATCATCAAAAGATATATCGATCTGAAGTTATAGATTATTTCAAGAATAATGGAGGAGAGTTAATTGAAATTCCGTACTCATATGATGTAAATGCTATTAAGCTAAAAGAGCAAGCTATAAAAAATGATGTTAGTTCATTTTCAAGAAATCAACTTATCAAGTTTTTGATTCAAACAAAAAAGACAATTAGATTAATTGAAGTTCACAACCCTATTTCAGCACTAATTGCTGAGAGTGCTTCAGTTCAAGTTGATGGCGTTAATGTTGAATATGATGGGTTTTGGTCAAGTTCTCTTACTGATTCTACCTCTAAAGGCAAGCCCGACATTGAAGCTGTAGATATTTCTAGTAGAATTAAGTCAATAGATGACATTTTCGATGTAACGAAAAAACCAATGGTTTTCGATGGAGATACTGGAGGAAAGTCAGAGCATTTAGAGTTTACTGTAAGAAGCCTTGAAAGATTAGGTGTAAGCGCAATTATAATAGAGGATAAGGTTGGATTAAAGAAAAACTCTCTCTTTGGCAATGATGTTAAGCAGGAACAAGATACTATAAGTAATTTCTGTAAAAAAATTAGAGTGGCTAAAAAAGCTCAAAGAACTGATGATTTTTTAGTAATAGCTAGAATAGAAAGTTTGATTTTAGATAAAGGCATGGATGACGCTTTTAAAAGAGCAATGGAATATACTTCTTCAGGTGCTGACGGTATAATGATTCATTCTAGGAATAAAGATGGAAAAGAAATTATAGATTTTATAAAGAGATTTAGAGAAGTAGATAAAGGCTCAATTTTAGTTGTTGTTCCAACATCCTACAACAAAATAAGATTTGAAGAATTTAGAAGTCTTGAAGTGAATATTGTTATCTATGCTAACCATATGCTTAGAGCTGCCTATCCTAACATGAAAAAAGTAACTCATGATATCTTGAAAAATGGGAGAACATATGAGTCAGAAAATGACTGTATGCCAATAAAAGATATTTTGAACTTAATCCCAGGAACAAAATAATGATTGAAACTAAATTCTTTGGTGATAGCCTTAAAAAAAATGGGTTTGATTTTTTTGCGGGGGTCCCTTGTAGCTATCAGAAGGATCTAATAAATTATGCTATTAATTATTCTAGCTTTATTATGAGTTCAAATGAAGGTGATGCTATTGCCTCATGTGCAGGGGCTTACTATGCAGGAAAAAAACCGGTAGTTTTGATGCAAAACAGTGGTTTAGGAAATGCTGTATCTCCTTTGACTTCTCTGACATACAATTACAAAATTCCCATACTAGGGTTCATAAGTTTAAGAGGTGAACCAGGTACTAAAGATGAACCTCAACACAAATTAATGGGTGAGATAACATGTGATTTATTAGATCTAATGAAAATTAAATGGGCGTTATTAAAAAATGACACAGATGAGGCAATAAATCAAATTAAGAATGCAAGCCAAAATATAAACAATAAGGATTCCTTTTTCTTTGTTGTTAGAAAAAACTCATTTACAAAACTAGATTTAATTCAAAAGTTAAAAGAAAACAACTCAAGATTAAAGCGAAGCGAAGCATTAAAGCAGATTTCTTTGTTACGAAAAAAAGATACAGTATTAATTGCGACTACAGGAAAAACGGGCAGAGAACTATTTCAATTTAATGATAACCCAAAAAACTTTTATATGACTGGTAGTATGGGGTGTTTAAGCTCATTTTCTTTCGGAATATCTAAAAACTCATCAAAAAAGGTGATTGCAATTGATGGTGATGGTTCTCTAATAATGAGGATGGGAAATCTTTCTACTATTGGTTATTATAAGCCAAAGAACTTATTACATATACTATTAGATAATGCAAGTCATGATTCAACTGGAGGTCAGTTTTCAACAAGTTTAAATACAGATTTTAAAAACATCGCTAAAAGTTGTGGATATTCAAAATATTTAAACATAAATTCAAATGCTGATCTAAAATTGGCTATAAACAATTGGTATGAAGACCCTCAACTGACCTTTATTCATGTTAATATTTTATCAGGATCAGTAAGTAATCTTGGTAGACCTAATATTTCCCCAGTTCAAATGTCAGAGAGATTTAAACAGAACTTTAATTAATCTTTATGCAACAAAAAATCGATGCAGTAATTCTTGCTGCCGGGATGGGATCAAGGATTAGTGAATTATCAAAAGAAATGCCAAAAGGCTTTATTCAAATTAACGGGGAGACACTGATTGAAAGAAGTTTAAACTTGCTAAATAAAAATAGTTTTCAGAATATTTATATTGTTACTGGATATAAAAAAGAGCATTATGAGCAACTAGCTAACAAATACACCAATGTTATTACAATACCCAATTATAAATATTCTGAAACTGGTAGTTTTGGATCATTTCTTAAGATAGCTGGTCATGTTCAAAATTCCTTTCTTCTTTTAGAATCAGACCTTTTGTATGAAGAAAAAATTCTTAAAGAGCTTATATCTGATAAAAGAGAAAATATAATTGCAACTAGTGATCATACTAATTCTGGAGATGAAGTTTATGTTAAGGATGATGAATCTATTTTAATCAACATGTCAAAAAATAAAGACTTAATTGGCAAAAAATCATCGGAGTTCATAGGAATTAACAAGATTTCAGTTAAATTATTAAATTATTTAATTTCAAATTATTCAAGTGAAGGTTTAAAAGAATATGAAGATTTATTAGTTATGTCATCAAAAGAAAATGATATATATGTAAAAAAAATAAATGATTTAGCTTGGTGCGAAATTGATACCTTAACGCATTTAAAAAGAGCAAAAGAAACAATATATCCTCTAATAAATAAATAAATGAAAATTAAAAGGAATATACTTCTCAATCCCGGGCCTGCAACTACTACAGAAACTGTTAAACTTGCACAAATAGTTCCTGATATCTGTCCAAGAGAAGAAGAGTTTGGGCTAATTCTAAAGGAAGTTGCAGAAGATTTAACTTCATTTGTAGCTACGAAATCTAAATATTCCACAATTTTATTTGGCGGAAGTGGCACAGCGGCAGTCGAATCAATTTTATCCTCAGTTTTACCAAAAAACAATACAATAATTATTGTGAATAATGGTTCTTACGGTGAAAGGATGTGCAGAATTGCAAACAGATATAATTTAAATTACATAGAATTTAAAAGCTCGAATGTTTTAGAATTAGATATTCAAAAATTAGAAGAAACTATAAAGCATCATAAAAACTTAAGCCATTTAGCTGTTGTTCATAATGAGACAACAACTGGCTTACTTAATGATATAAAAAAAATTGGCCTGCTAGCAAAGAAGTATAAATTAGAACTTATTGTAGATGCCATGAGTTCCTTTGGGGCAATCCCTATTAATATGGAAGATTATAATATCACCTATTTAGCTGCTAGCAGTAACAAAAATTTACAAGGACTTCCTGGGGTGTGCTTTGTTGTAGCTAATGTTGAAAGTTTAATCAAATTAAAATATGAAGAACAACTCTCATATTACTTAAGTTTAAAAGAACAATATGACTACTTTAAAGCCAACATGCAGACTCGGTTTACGCCTCCAGTTCAGACATTGTATGCTTTAAAACAGGCTATAAAAGAGACTAAATCTGAAACAATTGAAAAGAGATATGATAGATATAAAAAATCATGGGAAACACTAATTGAAGGGATTACCGAGCTTGGATTAAATTATATTGTTAATAAGGAGAATCATTCAAAAATAATTACAGCTATTAATATGCCTGAGCATATAGATTTTTTAGAACTACATGATTATCTTTATTCAATGGGAATTACAATTTATCCAGGAAAAATTGATGAGCTTGACACTTTTAGAATTGCTAATATAGGAGATATTAATCATAAAGATATAAATGAGTTTTTATTTCATTTAAAGACTTTTTTAATTTCAAAATCTAAGTGATGATATTATATATTGATCCTGGAACCTCTGGAGTAATTATTAATTTCTTAATAGCCGTATTTTCTTCAATTGTTTATTTCTTTAGAAAATTATTTTTTAAAAAGCTTATAAAAAAATCGTCTGGCGAACACGATATTACCCTCTTTTCAGAAGGGAATCAGTATAAAAACACTTTTCTACCTATTATTAATCAATTAATTAAAAAAAGAGTTTCTTTTAACTATTATACACTAGATTATAAAGATGATTTACTTAATATTAAAAACGAATTTATTAATTCGTCTTTTCTAGGATTAGGTAATCTTGGGTACATGAAATTTAATTCCTTGTCGTCTAGAATTTTAATTTCTACAACACCGAATATAGGTAATAAAAACTCTCCACTAAAAAAACCTAAAAAAGTACAAGAGCTTGCACATATTTGGCACTCAATAGATGATATTTCTTATTATAAAAAGGGTTCTTTAGATTATTATGATACTATACTAACTGTTGGAGACTTCCAAAATGAATCAATAAGAAAAATTGAAAAGTTAAGAAACCTAAATCCAAAAAAATTAGTTCCAGTTGGTCTACCATATTTTGATGTTTTTTTAAAAAAAATTAAGCTATCTAAGGTCCAGAAAAAAACAATATTGATAGGATCTTCATGGGGAAAAAAGGGACTTTTAAATAAGTTTGGCTTTGATTTAATTAAAGAAATAGTTAAAAAATATAAAGTAATTGTCAGACCTCATCCACAATCTTTTATTTCTGAAAAATCATTTATTGAAGAGTTAAAAAGTAAATGTTTGAATCTTCCTAATTTAGAATGGGATGAGTCAAGTGATCCTTTAGAGTCTTTTTCTAAGTCAAGACTATTAATATCTGACACCTCAGCTATTAGATATGATTATTCATTCTTAACAAATAAACCAGTAATCACTTTAAAGATTGAAAGAGATAGTCTACATGAATATGAAGCTGATCATATTGAGGATATTTGGGGAGACAAGACAGAGTTAATGTTAGGAGCTGTTTTACACAAAAATAATCTTACAGATATTAACCAAGAAATAGAAACACTTTTAAAAGATGGAGTTAAAACGAAGTCTATAAAAACTTTGAAAGAACAAACACTCTTCTCTTTTGGCAGGTCATCATCAGAAATTGTTGAATATTTAAAACTCCATTCTCAATGATTACAATTTACGATAAACTTCTGTCCTCTTTCTTTAGTTTTACTGATAGTTTTATTTTAACAATATTACTAATTGTTGTTCTTAATAGTTTGGCAACCAAAGTTATAGAGGTATACTCTAAAGGTAAAACAAAGTTTATTCGT
>Ga0163109_10001061_pt1 | contig 21789 bp, 21 predicted proteins | sample CRUFie1St13metaG_FD_108704 | JGI IMG/M metagenome (GOLD analysis project Ga0163109, IMG submission 108704) | Marine microbial communities from the Costa Rica Dome - CRUD Field 142mm St13 metaG | ecosystem: Environmental > Aquatic > Marine > Oceanic > Photic zone | place: Costa Rica: the Eastern... | reverse complement strand
TAAAAACCAAGATGACGGGGACACAGAATGTTTGAAATTTTTGGTTTGAAAGGACTTTGTGGAAGCACTTCATTATGCCAGAACAGATGGAAAGGTTTTGGTAGAATTAATTCTAAGTAAACACTGCGATCCTTTGTGAGCTTCGCACTTTCAGCGGATATAACTACAACGCCATTTTTTTTTAATCCCTCTAGCTCGGCTTGGCGGGCTCTTGTCTGCGTCTGAAAATCGATTATGTCCACTGCTACTAGGGTCTTCCCTGTCCAAAAAATGAAATCCATAGGAATGAAAGTCTTTGTTTCGGTTGCCAAGTGAGCACGAGGCAAAGGACGGAGAGCGGAAAATGACCAATCCTTGTAAGTATAAATGCCATCGTAGGGCGCTAAATCATTAGTTAGGCTGACCTTTTCTTTCTCCAGCGAGAATCTAATAAAATCAAAATAGGCTTCAACAAATACATGCTGAGTTTTTCTCCAAAGATCGCAGAGTGCATGAGAATAGTCTTGCAGTGCTGTAATCCCAGTAAAGGCGCCACTTTGTGTTCCGAGATCGCGGGAGACACGAAAATCATAAGGTCCATGGTGTAGTCTAAGGGCTGGAGTTGCAGAAGTGTTGAGTCTGAACAAATTAGTTGATACGGACTCGATCTCAGTTTCTCTTTGTGACCCTAATGACTTTACCCTTTCGGGGTCAGCGGTTCCAAAAGGTATGATTAAATTATGTGGAGTTTCGGCCATCACCACCTATTAATCTTTGGCTGCATTGACCGCTAGCACAATGTCTTTTGCTGATAACGCCATCGAATGCTTCCTTAGTATTTTACCTTTCCAAGCCATCCTTAAGCAAAGACGGCGGTCAGCGGGATGCGCACATTCTCTATCTTCCTGCAAACTCTCTATACGCTGACGACTCTTAAGATGAGTATGCATCGTTGAAAAGTCTAAATTTATTTCGGAAAATTTTTCTCCTAAGCGTCGTTTTAGAAAATACTGACGCCAATCTTCTCAATCAAAAGGGCAAAAGCATGAATTTATATAAAAATAAATTTCGAAAAAGCACCCTTAATTTTTCATCTTAGTTAAAAACAAAATTCTTCCAAGTCTACAGCATAATTCATTGTTGGTTATTCAGGGCATTTTTTTTATAATCGGGATATGGCCGAACAAGCGTTCCCGAAGGGCCCTTTGAGTGGGCTTCGTGTGCTCGACCTTAGTCGAGTGCTCACTGGTCCGTTTTGCACAATGGTTTTGGCTGATCTGGGTGCAGAGGTTATAAAACTTGAAGAGCCTGGGTTGGGAGATCAGACTCGAACTGTTCCACCCTTTGTGAACGGGGAGAGCCATTATTTTATGGCTATAAACCGGAATAAGAAAAGCATAGTTGTTGACCTTAAAAGCGATGAGGGTCGTGAGATAGCTCTTTCACTCATTGGAGCATCGGACGTACTAGTCGAAAACTTCCGCCCAGGCGTTATGGAACGCCTTGGACTTTCTTATGAAAAAATACAAACTGATAACCCTGAGCTTATCATTTGTTCAATTACTGGCTTTGGCCAGGATGGTCCGATGGCTCATGCACCATCTTTCGATCTGGTTACACAGGCACTTAGCGGAATTATGAGTATTAATGGTGAGAAGGATGGTCCACCTACTAAAATGGGTATCCCGATGGGAGATGTCGGCGGAGGTTTATGGGCAGCAATTTCAGTGTTAGCGGCGCTGCAGCATCGAAACACGACAGGTATGGGGCTACATGTAGATTTGAGTCTACTAGACGGCCTCGTTGCACTTTTGGGTTACTTGGCCGAGATCTTTCTCATTACAGGAGAAAGCCCGGGAAGAGTAGGCAGTGGACATCATTCCATCGTTCCTTATGGTCGTTACCCAGTTAAGGATGGGCATATAGTTCTCGCTTTGCACGTAGGACCTTTTTGGAGAAAGTTTTGTCATGCAGTTGAGCGTCTTGATCTTTTGAAAGATCCAAGATTTAAAACAACGTCTGATAGACAGAAAAACAGGATTGCTTTGGAGTCTATCGTGGTAGAAATTCTCTCAAAAAGAACGGCTGACGAATGGTGTGATCTTTTTAGTTCTGCCGACATTCCGAGTGGACCAGTACTTGATATTGGCGAGGCATTGAGCCAAGCCTCTATCACTTATCGGGGACTGGTAAAAGCGGTAGATAATCCCAAAGCGGGATCCATAGATGTTGTTGGGAGCCCCATAAAATTTAGAGGGTCGTTTGAAGATGAGCAGTATGCTTCCTCAGCTACGCTAGGTCAGCATACCAACACGATTTTGTCTGATTTACTAGGCTATAACGAAGAGACGTTAGTGAGGCTGAAAAATGATGGTATCATACAATGAATGACACGTACGGTCTCGCTACGGATGAGGAGTTAGCACGGCTGCGTGGGAAGATCGGTGAGAGGGTGGAAATTTCAGAACCGCCTTACTTAACTGAGGTGACACGAGATGCAATAAGACATTGGGCATGGGCAACTGGGGATCAAAACCCCCTTTACCTTAATAACGAACATGCCAAGTCTTCGCCTATCGGAAAAATAAGTGCACCACCATGCATGCTATACGGGTTTAGTAAGATGTCTATCGGTTATCGTGGAGGACTGCCGGGTGTTCATTCGATGTTTGGTGGCACTCATTGGCGCTGGAAGAAGCCGATACTTTTAGGTGCACGTATTTCTGCAGAGGTAACTTTTAAAGAATTAACAGAGTACCCTAGCCGTTTTGCTGGGCGAATGTTCAAACAGTCTTCCCACATAAAATACACAGATGAACGGGGAGTAGAGGTGGCCAACTCCGATAGTTGGGGAATGCGTACTGAGCGGGTAAAGGCACGCAAAAAAGGAAAATATAAAAAACTCGAGCCGGAGTTTGTTTCCCAAGATCAGTTGAGAGATGTAGAAGCTGCGTATGATCAAGAGATCCCAAGAGGGAAAAAACCCTTATATTGGGAAGATGTGAGCGAGGCTGAATTTATACCTGGAATTGTGCGTGGACCTTACTCACCCACGGTCGCTGTTTGTTTCGAACAAGCTTGGGGAGGGCTGTTTATAAAGGCGCATTCATATTGGTTCAATTATCTCAAACGTCATCCTGCGGCCGGAATACCTAATGCTTATGGTGTGCCAGAACCTCCAGAAGCAGTTCATTGGGACTCTCTCTTAGCCAAGTCAGTTGGTGTTCCCGAAGCGTATGACTACGGCCCAGAAAGAATTTCTTGGTTATCGACTATGTTAACTAATTGGATAGGGGATTCAGGGTTTTTAGAAGAATTCTATTGTGAAATTAGGCGCTTCAACTTAGTAGGCGACATCACCTATGGTGAGGCGCAGGTAACAAATAAAGAAAAGAGAAATGAAGGTTTGGGCCGGATTAAACTAAATGTTTCAGCAAAGGATCAACGTAATCAAGTCACCGCAAAGGGATGGGCAACAGTCCTTCTGCCACATAAGCCTGAATAATTAGCTCCATCGCAGGATATCAGTGAAAGTGGTTTCTCCACTGTTATTATCATCAGGTAATTCGGCAGCCATGCAATATTTCCCGCTGCTATAAATAAGTGCAGCACCTTCTCGATAACTCAAGCTTTCAACGCGGCCTATGAATAATAAATGATCTCCACTTTCAATTATGCGTTCTGTGCTGCATTCAAAAGCTGCCAAATGATCGTCAAGTATAGGGCATCCGACCTTACCATGATGCCACGTAATTCCATCAAACTTATCATGTGCACTTTGGGCAAATTGATTGGAAATTGAGCGTTGATGAGCACCTAACACATTAATTGCAAAGCGACCTGCAGACAGGAAACCCACTCGCGAGGGGGACTCGTTTGTTAAACTCCAGAGCACAAGTGGTGGGTCTAACGACAGAGCTGCAAAGGAATTGGCAGTAAGTGCTTCGTTCACACCCTCAACTGTAGTCGTGGTGACAACCGTTATTCCGGTTGCAAAACGACCTAACGCATTTCGTAACTCGCGTTGATCGATTTGGCCGGTTTTTGATGATACAATTTTCTTGGCCATTAACTTTGAATCCAGTTGCCTAAATCTCTAGACCAAACCTACACATTTGCGGGTCTAGCGCAATATTCAACCCGTTTATTAAAGGCTAATTCTGATCAATCTTTCAAATGAATTTTGCCTTGAGGTAAACAACATCAATCAACGATTATTTGTTTGTGGACGTTAATCATCATTAGTCATTAATACTCTTACAATGAAAACTGAATATCTTTCTAGCTATAAATTGACGCAGCATTAAGCCACGTCTTCACGGCGTTGGCAGAATCCGCTAATGTTTCAATTGATTAGATTTGAAAATTGGGGAGAGGTTCCCTGACATCAAAGAAAACGGTGATGGATAAAAAAGAAATCGGAATTGCGGTCGTCGGATCTGGCAGAATTGGGACTTTGCGGGCGAATTTGGCAGCGCGGCATCCTTCTGTGAATTTTTTAGCGTTGTCTGACCGAGATGAAAAGAAGGCAAAAATATTAGCGCAGCAAACCGGCGCTGATCTTGTTTCATCTAAAAATTATGAAGTGATATCAAATGAAAACGTGGATGCGGTTTTTGTTTCTACTCCGGAACACGATCACACGGAAGCAGTCTTGCAAGCTTTGTCTTTTGGGAAACCAGTATTTTTAGAAAAACCAATCGCGTTGACGCTGAATGAGGCCAATAAGATTATCGAGGCGGTTCAGAAATCTCAGACAGAAGTCGTTATTGGTTACTCACGTCGACATGACCGCCGGTGGATGATGGCAAAACAACAAATCGAGGACGGTCGACTCGGGGAGGTTCTAGCCATTCAGCAGCGGGTTTATAACTCACGTGCCCAGATGCTTCAGATTTTAAAACGCTCACCCGAGGCGACACCGGTGCTTGATGTTCTCACCTATTATGTCGACATGGCTTGTTGGTTCTTAGAGGGTATAAGGCCGGTCGAGGTGGTCGCACGCAGTCATGGCAAAGTCTATCGCGAGCTTGGACACAACATCAATGAGGCAACTTGGGCAATCGTTACATTCGAAACTGGTTGTATTGTTAATCTGGGCATTTTTTACGCTCTGCCATCCAAGTATCCCACCTTTGGGCAGAGCCCCAGATTTGAAATTCTTGGAGATCAGGGCGTTATCTTGTTAGACGCCGATAATAAAGACAGTCTTCTTTATACTGACAATGGTGCTGAGCATGCTTATGTGCCAGATCATAAAACGTCGATGCTCTTCATGCAGACTAATTCGTCTGGTGACTGGGCGCAGGGAGATTATTGGGGTCCTATTGCGAATGAAACTCGATCTTGGCTTGATCATTTAGTAACCGGTTGCTCCACGCCGCACCCAACAGCACTTGATGGAAGGCGTACACTCGAGGTTACACTGGCAATTGAGGAGTCGGCGCAAACTGGGAAATCAATCAAACTTTAGAAGGTGGTGTTAAAGGAACACCGCATGGGCGCTTCTGAGCATGAAGATTTGCCGACTTTTAATTCCCACAGGCCCACCGTGGACTTAAACTTCCTAAAGTTCTGCACGAAACGTAAGAACTTTACTCAAACACTTGTGTAGCTAGAAATGAAGATTTAGAATTTTTTAATCAGGGTCTACACGCTTCATTCCTCTCGGGTATTTATGAACTGGTGTACAGCCTGTGGCCGTTATCCTAACCATCTCACCAGTTTGCACTCCCGCCTGTTTGTCTTTGGTCACTACATTTGGCTGCACCACCAGGTACATCCCTTCTTGTAGCTCCATGTTAGGGACTGGAAAGATATTACGGCTCTGGGAGCCTAAGATAGGAGGCAGGTAGCCTCCACCAAATCCATGAACTAAATCGTCCCAAGTAGTAAAGCCTCCATCCTCAATCACCGTTGCAGCTTCAATTATTTCCTCAGGTCGCGTGCCTGGCTTTAGCACTGTGCAAATTTTGTCAAAAGCCTCCATGGCTACATCATGAAGGTCTTTGAAAAGTGGAGTGGCATCTGCGCCAACTGTGATCGTTCGTAAGATCTGCCCCGCATAACCCCAGTACTGAGCACTTAATTCAGTTGCAATTACATCTCCTTTTTTGACCTTGCGATTTGAAAGGAATTGGCGTGGTACACAATGGTCAGGATTATTCATATTATTTATCATAAAATAGTGGGTCTGGCTGATTGCACCATGCTTTACGAAAGAACGCTCTACCAGGTCTCCGAGCTGGTATTCCGACATCCCAATTTGAAGTCCTTCTGGTATAGCTCCCATCCCTGCATCTGATAAAATAGCGCCAATTTTCATCCAACTATGCTCTTCTTTACTTTTGATCAATCTCATTTGGGTGAAATCCTCACCCATGTCGATCAAGCCATCAGTGTTAGCATTGAGTTGATTGTGTTGGTTAACGGTAAAATTCCCAATAACACCAACTTTATTTAAAGCTCCACCTCTTTTTTTAAGCTCGTCCAATGCTGAACCTAAAGCTGAAACGCCCCCCCAACGAACATCCGTGAGTCTTGCAATCATCTGTGCCATTGGTAGGTGATTAAAGTGATTCACAAATAGTACTGGCTTTTCACCAAGCATCATAAGCAGCACTGCATCATGAGTGGTATGCCAGCCTGTAAAATACGGGATTGCTGGACCAATGCGAAGGAACCCACGAATCAGCGCAAATGAAACTTCTCTCTCTTCCATTTTTTGCTCAAAAACAGATCTCCTATGTAAAAGTTCTGAATCACTGAACTTTGGATAGTCTTGGGTGGTTATGTGTTGCAAATCTTCAAAAAAAATCACCATATTACCAGCCTTTTAATCAAAAATTACGGATTTGCCCTATTCAATAATACGATTGGGTATTTACAAATTCTCGGTATAGTTGTCGTTTGTAGCTATCCTGGTGTATGCCAATCTTATAGAGGGTTGGTCACATCATAATTTAGTAAGAGCAAACAAAAATGGTCAATACAGAGCAAAATGGAGATGTTCCGATACCAGTAAGTGGTTTCGATCACGTAGCCATTGCTGTACCCGATTTAGAGATCGCGATGAAGTTCTATGAGGAAAAATTTGGCTGTGAAACATCAGAACCATTTACTGTGGGGACGCAAAACATTCGTATGGCGTATGTATACTTAGGCAATGCAAAACTAGAGCTTATGGAACCTATGGGCGAAGAATCTCCAATTTCTAAATTCTTAGAACGCAATCCTCAGGGAGGAATCCACCATATATGCCTCAAAGTGCCTGATGTTCAGGCAGCTGCCGGGGGTGCATTTCAAGCAGGGTTGCGGAGACTTGGAGGAGATAAACTGGCTAAAGGACACGAGGGAAAGGATTTATTTTTTATACATCCTAAAGACACGCTAGGGACTTTAATTGAGATTGAATAGAAACTTTATTTTCATCATTACAGATACGGAGATTTGAGATATGGGCGAAGACGCTAAGTTCAAAGAAATAATATACGAAGTTAAAGATGGAGTTGCATGGATTACTATTAATCGGCCAGAAGTGCAGAATGCTTTCCGAGAGCAAACTTTAGATGAGCTGATAGATGCTTTCCAATCAACACGCCACGACCCAACTATTGCTGTTGCCGTTGTAACCGGTGCTGGTGACACAGCGTTTTCAGCGGGAGGTGATTTTCATGCTATGATGCGATTGAATTGGCAGAATGCTGCCCAGTGGAATGATCGTATGCTCGGATGCGCCATGGCAATTCGCGGGCTGCATATTCCGGTGATAGCCATGATTAATGGTTGGTGTATGGGGGGTGGCCACGAGCTTGCACTTTGGTGTGACTTAGCAATAGCATCTGATGATGCAACTCTTGGTCAAACTGGCGCTCGTGTCGGGGCCTGCCCAACAGTGGGTGCGACACAATATATTCCGCGCCTTATTGGAGAACGGCTTGCACGGGATATGATTTTTGGCTGCCGTACTTTTAAAGGACCAGAAGCCGAAGCAGTTGGTCTAATAAATCGTTCAGTGCCAAAAGACAAATTGCGTCAGACTGTTGAAGAATATTGTGAGCGCATAAAGGGCTATAGTGCGCAAACTATTAGGCAGACTAAGCGATCCCTAAATTTTGAATCCGACCAACTGTATGCTTCATGGCAACACGGTATGGAGCTCTTGGCTCACGTTTGGGGTTCGGAGGAAAGCCTAGAAGGCATGAATGCGTTTATGGAAAAAAGAAAGCCTGATTTTGGCAAGTTTCGCCAGCGCAACAAGGATGTTATGGACAACTATCTTGAGGGTCTTGCCAATGACGAAAACATGCGTCCGCCGAAGAAGTAAAGGCGATGGCGGACAAGTTTGTTGAAAGGCCACTGATGGGCATCCGCGTTATCGATATGACGCGGATCCTTGCCGGGCCTTTTTGCACTATGAATCTTGGAGACATGGGGGCCGAGATTATAAAGATAGAACAGCCAGGTAAAGGCGATGACACGCGCGCCTGGGGTCCACCATTTGCAGGTTCGGAGGCAGCATATTTTCTCGGTATTAATCGCAACAAGAAAAGTATTACGCTGAATTTAAAAGATTCTCGCGGACTTGAAATTTTGAAGTCGCTTATTCGGGGCGCTGATGTGCTGGTTGAGAATTTTAAGGTTGGCACACTTGAGAAATGGGGCTTGACTCGTAATTGGATGAAGGAAAATGCTCCGCAAGTAATTCATACGCAGATCACGGGGTACGGTGAGAAGGGGCCAAAGGCAGGTATGCCGGGTTATGATTTTCTTTTGCAGGCAGAATCCGGACTGATGGCGATCACTGGTGAAGAAAATGGCTCTTCGATGAAACTCGGTGTAGCTATCGTTGATGTTTGCACCGGTATGTATGCGGCGATGAGTATTCTAGGCGCGCTAAATGCACGGGCTCGCACTGGCAAAGGGCAGAAAACTTCGATTACACTCTACGATACAGCACTCTCTGTGCTGGTGAACGTGGCGTCGAACTACCTCATTAGCGGTGAGAAGGCGGGGCGCTATGGCAATGGCCACCCTAACATCGTACCCTACCGCGATTTCCAGTGTGGCGAGGGTGAAATAGCACTTGCAGTCGGCAATGATACCCAATTTTCTAAGCTCGCTAGGCTTGTTGGGCACCCTGAATGGAGTGACGATGAGCGCTATCAAACTAATCCAAGCCGAGTTCGCAACCGCGTGGAAGTGGACGCCATGGTAAGCAAGTCTCTGAGCTCGAGGAGTGCGGACGAGTGGATCGCGCTTTTTGAGGAAGAAGGCATTCCCTGCAGCGTAGTTAATTCAATAGGCGATGCGCTCGAGAGTGAGCAGTCCAAGGCTAACAATATGATCGAGGAGATCGTTCACCCGACTGCTGGTCTTATACGCATGCTTGGCATCCCCTATCGCTTTTCTGACACGCCGGCTGCCATTTCTGTGCCGCCTCCGGAACTTGGCGCGGACAACGAATCGGTGCTGCTCAAACTTGCCGGTGTTACTGCCGATGAATTGGAATTACTCAAAAAAGACGGTGTAATATAGATGATAGATAAATCGGCTGGGATTAGTGCGCTCGTCGAAGAGCATGTCAAAGACGGCGATACTATCTTTGTTGGCGGTTTTGGCCATTGCGTGCCCTTTGCGCTGGGCTTCGAAATCATTCGACAGGGGAAGAAGGATTTGACTCTCTGCCGCTCCGGTACTGATATCTTGTTTGATATTTTGATCGGTGCTGGCGTTACTTCAAAAGTGGTATTTGGTTATCTCGGCAATCCTGGTATTGGGTTAGGACACGCCTTTCGTCGGGCCGTCGAGGAAGGCACGCTTGCTTATGAAGAATGGACAAACATGGCAATGATCCTGAGGCTCGAGGCGGCCCGCCAAGGCGTACCTTTTCTGCCGTCGCGCATTCTTCAGCTCGGCGACATTGCTGGCGCGTCTGTTGATGTGAGGACGGTCAACTGCCCGTATACCGGAGAGAAACTTGCTTGTATCCCAGCACTCGAGCCCGACGTTGCGTTGGTCCATGCTCAGCAAGCAGATAAGGCCGGCAATATCCAGATGATTGGTGTTGATGGTGATACGGTTACCGGGGCGATGGCTTCGGTTAAAATTCTTGTAACGGTAGAACGCTTTGTTGAGACCGCGGAAATTGAAAAAATGCCGGAAGTGACTCGTATTCCCGGATACCGGACGACTGGCGTGGCGGAGCTAGCTTGGGGGGCGCATCCTTCCTATGTTGAAGGGGCTTACGGCCGTGACGATGATCATTTCCGTGCGTATGACAGTGAGGCTCGGATGGAAAAAGGACTGGCCGATTATATTAGGCGCTATGTCTATAACTGCGCTGATCACGCGGCCTATACCGAGATGGTCGGCAAGAAACGACTTGCTGAGCTAAGGGCACAATCGAGCGGTAGGAAAATCGTATGAACGATCTCCCCGTAGCCGCCAGACTAGCGCTTGCTGCCGCGCGCGAACTTGTGGATGGCGAGGTTTGTTTCGTTGGGATCGGTAATCCGTCCGATGCTGCTTTGCTCGCTAAGCACAGTCACGCGCCGGAGATAACCCTGATCTACGAATCTGGTGTTGTCGACTCCGACCCGATTACTAAACCGCCACTTTCTACTGGCAGCCCATCAGTTTCTCAAGGAGCGAAGATGATTGCTGATGGACTTGCAGTCTTCTCTGAATTACAAGCTGGGCGTATCGACGTGGGACTGTTGTCGGCTGCACAGGTCGATCCGCGCGGAAATCTTAATAGTACGGTGATCGGCTCATATCACAGTCCAAAGATTCGCATGGTTGGTTCAGGTGGCGCACATGATATTGCCTGCCTTGTAAATCGGCTGGTTATTTTGATGCCGCATGATCCAAGGAGGTTTGTAGAAAAGGTAGATTTTATTACTAGTCCTGGCGTGTCGATTAGACGTTCTGACCTTAAGCTACCCTCAGGGCCGGCTTCGCTAATCACAGAGAGAGCCAGGTTTTCTTTTGAAAGTGGCACGGCAGCGCTCTCCGCAATTATGCCGGGTTACGATGAAGAAGACGCGGTCGAGGGCCTATCATGGGAAGTAAAAAAAACACCGGACTTTAAGTTGATAGAACGATTTGGGAATAAAGAAGTGGTGGTGGCAAGATCGCGCTTTAGGCATCTTTACAAGTAGTATTTAATCGTAGAACCCGTCACCATTTAGTTTTATGAACCGTTTTTTGTTATGTCCTGCTGTGAATCTGCCATTCATAGCATTTAGCATCCATTGTGCAATAAAATCGAAGGTGACACCTCCCCCGAGATTTTTTGGTGCGCGAATGCGGTGGAATTCATCCTCGAATATCCATATTTCCTTTGGGCAGCTCAGCGCATTGTAAACTTCCTCGGCATCGTCGAGGGGATTTAACGGATCAAACTCCCCGATTCCCATCAGGACAGGACATTGCACTTTGTCCGCAAACCCTTTAAGCGTATATCCTTTAATTTCGTCATCAAAAGCCTCTTCATCCTCAGTACCCGCCATAGCCATGAAGACCTGCTTGAAACGAATGGTAACCTCCTGAAAAATAACCATGCTATCCCAGAAGTAGCACGCCACAGCGCCAGCAACACATGCGAAACGACCGTCCTCGGCAGCCGCACGCAGTGACCAATAGGTGCCAAAGCTGCGTCCCGAAATACCGATTCGTTTTTCATCGACGTCATCACGCTTTTTGAGAAAATCAAAAGCGCTAGATGCAGCTATTGAGTGATCACCAGGACGGACATGAATTCCCCGCATCAGTGCTTCGCCTTGGCCTGGCCCATCAATGCATAGCAGATTCATGCCGCGTGTGATAAATGGATTAGCATCAATTTTCGGATAGTTTTCCTTTGTGTTATCCATTCCAGGAATAAACAGCACTGTTGGTTTTTCCCCGTGTCCCGGGGCTAAATGTAAAACACCAGGAATAGTTGTATCACGGTACGGGATTTCCACTAGTTCGATTTTATAATCCGCCAAAGCGAATGCACGTCGGGCACAATAATGGGCACGGCCAAGAATTTCCCAACGTTTAGGGCTATTTGGTGGAATAAAAAAATGCTGCGCTTCTTTATAGTGTTCTGCAGCTATCTGATAGAGCTTTCGCGCATTGAGTGTGTCACCGGCCGCATCTGCCCCGTGGGCAATTTTCTCAGAATGCTGTGCTTCTTTAAGCAGGTATTTCGATACCATCCGAATCGATTTTGCTTGTTTAGGCATATCACGTACGTCGTATTCGTAGTGAACTGCCCGGCCTGACGTTTTAAGCACATAGTCATATATCCACTGTTGACCATCACGAGCGCGGATTGGGTTTTTCATTTTGGCATCCCTGAAATTCTTATATTTTTAAAAGTTTTTTAACGGTACCGCTGAGGATAGATTCTATATCCTCGTCGCTCAATCCTTCAACACTTAGTAAATGGGCAACTGGATTGATATTGCTCATTCCGGCGGGGTAGTCAGTCCCGAGGACTAATTGCCCGGCACCGCATTCACGAATGAGATGGTGTAGATTTTCGCTACCAAAGACTACTGTGTCGAAATAAATCTGATTTAGATATTCGCTTGGTGCTTTTTTTTCAGCACCTCGCCCTCCGCGATCGTCACTGTTATGCCCATGGTCAAAGCGGCCTATATTGGAGGCTAAAAACCCTCCGCCATGGGCGGCGACAATTTTAAGGTTTGGAAACTTGTCCAACGTGCCCTCGTAGATTAGGTGTGCTAACGCGACTGTGGTGTCAAGCGGGTTTCCGATGATATTTGATAGGAAACCCTGCCCCTTGAAACGCGGAGCACCTTCTCGAAAATGACGAGGATGGATAAAAATAGGAACATCCAATTCTTCTGCTTTGACCCAGAAGGGGTGAAACCGCTCATCCGATAACTCTTCGCCATCAAGCGCAGCAGTAATCATTGCTCCTCGGTGCCCCATCTCCTTTACATTATATTCGAGTTGGGTCGCTGCGAGTTCCGGGTGTTGCAGTGCTACTATCGAGAGTGGCACGAAGCGATCAGGATAAAGTGCGCAAATTTCTGTCATTTTCTCGTTTTGAAGTTGGCACAAATCTTCGGCCAGGCTGTACTCTGCCCAATGATGATGATGAAAAACGCTGATCGACAATATTTGAATGTCAACGCCCATAACGTTCATCGCGTTCAAGCGCTCTTCAATGTCCTGTTCTTTTCCCCATCCTCCGTGGCTAAACGGATTTTTGCCGCCCAATTCTGGCCTATCTTTAATTAGGGACATGATTTCGGGAAATTGGCAATGCGCATGCATATCGATGACAAGCTGCTTCTTGCCATTGATAGTAATTGGGCGTGGTGTCTCGGATGTCAGCGTCGATGGGTTTCTTTCAAAACAAGGTGCGTTGGCACGATAGGTTAAATCACACCCGGTATATTCGACGCTTTTGGACATAAATAACCCCGTTTATACAAGTTCCTGTCGAGCAAGCTAGCTTAGCTCTCACAGAGGTGCAAGCAGCGCAACCTCGAATTTATTCGCTAATGGCCTCAACTTGTTTTTTAAGCGCATTGTACTCTTTGGTGTCTTGGGGGAGCTTACGGATCGCTCTCATCATGAGAGCTTTTCCGATATTAATGCGACCCGCTGAGGCTTCTGCCCGGCCCAAAAGAAAGAGTGCTTCAAGATTTTCGGGATCAACTGCCAGAACTTGACGCATCAACGCAACAGATTTTTCAGTTTGTTTATTTCCGGAAACCCTTCGTAATATGCGTCCATAGCGCAGGAGGATCTCTACGTTCTTTGGGGCAAGTTGAGCTGCTTTCCGCAAAGAAGCTTCCTCTTTGGAAACTTCTCCTAAAACTCGATATGCGTTTGCAGCTTTTACCCAGCCATTAAAGTCAATTTCGTTTTTACGAAGTTTCTGTTCCAGTCGCTCCACCATGTATTTAACCACCTGGTGTTGATCTGCCTCTGACATTACGGCGGCAGAGCTGAGCTCTTCCTTCGTTATCCACCATGCCGGCGAATTCTTAAGTAATTCTCGCATTATGTACGTTGCTTGAGCGGATAGTATTGGCTTCAAGCCGATTTTTTCTGCGATAGTATCTGCAGTGTATAACAGTATTGGTAGGTATGGTGCCTCAATAGAGCTCTCGTCGATTAAGGTTTGTATTGCTGAATAAGCTTCTGGATCTTTACCGTCGGCTACATCCGCTAAGGCTAGGTAGTAGCGCGCTCGTGGTTCTGCGGGCTCGTTTTCTAAAACAGCTAAAAACGTGGATCTAACAATAGGTGTAAATATTTTGCCAGCAGCGAAATAAAGAGTTTCCCCATAAACAGAATGAGCTTCTGAGTCTCGACTGTCTAATTTAATAGCTTTCTTTGCGGTAAGAACGGCTTTTTCGTACTTGCCAAGGTTTATGTAGTAGCGTGCAAGCATTGCCCAGCCGCGGGCATTTTTTGTTTCGACTTGTAACTGCTGCAATAAGCTTTGAGCCATAGCCTCAAGATTATTCGAGTTATTGGACTCTGCCCGAGTTTTATCCTTTGGGTGCATAGTAAATCTTTGATCAATTAGGCTGGGCTGACCAATGGTAAGATAAAGTCCGAATGAAACCACAGGAACGAAGATTACCGTAGTAACGAGGATAATATTCCTAAGTTTTCTTGAGAGTCGGGCTGCTATATCATCTTCGGCGACCGTGGTAGAAGCTAGAAGTCGGTGCGCGATATGGTTTCGGCCAATTATTGCTTCAATGTCGCTCAATTTGCCTTCTTTATGATCACGCTCAAGCTTGTTTAGCTGTGCCTTGTAAACTTCCTTGTCATCTTTGAAAAAATCACTTTTTACTGAATGCAATCTTAGGAGTGGCCATAGTAAAGCGCTGAGGCCAGTTCCTAATAGTATTGATGCAAACAGCCAGAAAATCTTTATCAGCCTCGGTTATTAGTAAGTTCTGAAATCCGTTTCTCTTCATCTTCAGTCAGAATTAGTGAGGGTTGGGTGGAGTTGCTTTTGGAACGTCGCTGAAAAAATATAAATATACCAATGATGCCAGCTAATAAGATTATAAAGGGCCCAAACCATAGGATGTAGGTGTCGCTTTTGATGCGAGGGCGTAGTAATACGAATTCGCCATACCTGCTTACAAGGTAATCTCTTATATCCTCATCAGAGGCGCCTTCTTTTAATTTTTTGCGCACAAGCTTACGAAGATCTTTGGCAAGGTCGGCATCGGAGTCATCAATTGATTGATTTTGACAAACAAGACATCGAATATCTACCGATAAGGATCGAGCACGAGCTTCAAGATGAGGGTTTTCCAATAACTCACTAGGCTCAACCGCCGTAGCAGACTCAGTAAGCAGCATTATTAAAATTAAGGGCAACAGAATGGATTTCATTGTTTTTCTGCCCTTATTTTTTCCACTAAAGGAAAGATTTGCGATTGCCATAATTTTGGAAAAATAGGCCCAACATGCTTAAATCTAATCCGACCGGTTTTGTCGACTATGTAGGTTTCAGGTGCACCGTAAACTCCCCATTCTATTCCAAAGACGTTCAGAGGGTCGTAACCTATTCTAGTGTAGGGATTCCCGTGTTTTTCCAACCAACGCATTGCAGTTTCTCGTTTATCTTTCCACACAATCCCGTAGATCGGTATCGAAGTATTATTGTGAATTTGCATCCAAATAGGATGCTCGGCAAGACACGGTACACACCATGATGCGAAAACATTTACAATTGATATCTTCCCTTTGAAATCATGCTCATTGATACCCTTCTCTCCAGGCATTAATGACGGTAGATCAAACGTTGGAGCTGGCTTGTCAATTAGTGCAGATGGTATTAACCCTGGGTCTTTCGTGAGTCCCAGTCCGAAGTATGCTGCAAGCAAGATAAAGGTGGACAGTGGCAAGAGAAATAACAACTGGCGCATATGGACACCTATTCCGCTGGGGATGGTCCAGCAATTTTCTGACGCTCTGGGACTCCAATCCGAAAGCGCCGATCCGTAAGTGATAAGAGCCCTCCAAATACCATTATAAGGACACCCATCCAGACCCAACCCACTAAAGGCATAAGGTAGATGCGAACCGTTTGGCCGTTCTTTTCATCATTAGTGCCGATCACGATATACAAATCTTCAAGCCAGCCACTCTTTATACCAGCTTCGGTTGTTTCTTGTTGGGAAACTGGATATCGCCGTTTTTCTGCTGTCATGCTAAATTTTTCTTTATCTTTGTGCTGTATTGTAAAGACGGCTTGTCGTGCAATATAATTAGGTCCTTTTTGATCTCGCACTCCATTGAATGTGACCCTATAATCCTTAATTTCGGCTGTTTCAGATACTTGCATTAAAACGATCTTCTCTTCTTTCCAAAAGGATAGACCAGTCGCGCCTATTATAAATACCGCAAGGCCGAAATGCGCTAAAGACATACCCCAAGAACTTCGCGGAATTCTCATCAAGCGCCGCCAACTTTCCATGGGTGACTTCCGGCTCAGACCGATTTTTCTTGCTAATTCTGTAAGCACGCCGCCAGCAAGCCAAACTGCTAGAAAAATTCCAAGTGCTGCCCAAACACTGTTTTGCCCTGCCGTCCAAGCCACAAAGATAAACACGATTATTGCAGTTAAAGCTGTAGCCTTCAATCGGGATAAGGCTCCAGCAATGTCTCCTCGTTTCCATCCAAGCAAAGGCCCTACTGCTACTGCAGCCACTAAAGGTGCCATGAGCGGAACAAATGTCGCATTAAAATAAGGCGGGCCAACGGAGATTTTTGAGCCATTAAAAACCTCAAGCACAAGTGGATAAACAGTTCCTAGAAATACTGTTGCAGCTGCTGTCGTGAGCAACAAATTATTGAGCAAAACCCCTCCCTCACGACTAATCGGTTGAAACAACCTACCGCCTTTTAGGTGAGGAGCTCTCCAAGCGTAAAGAGCAAGACCGCCACCAATCGCAAGACATAAAATGGCGAGAATAAATACTCCACGGTCAGGGTCTGTAGCAAAAGTGTGGACAGATGTCAGAACACCAGAGCGCACCAAGAAAGTACCGATCAAGCTAAGGGCAAACGTAAGTATTGATAGTAAAATTGTCCAGCTTTTGAGGCTGTTACGTTTCTCCACCACTATTGAACTGTGTAAAAGCGCAGTGCCAACGAGCCACGGCATCAAGGAAGCATTCTCAACCGGGTCCCAGTACCACCATCCTCCCCATCCAAGCTCGTAATAGGCCCACCAGCTTCCAAGTGCAATGCCACCAGTGAGAAATGACCAGGCTAAAAGTGTCCATGGCCGCACCCACCTTGCCCAGGATGCATCTATATTACCCTCAATTAGAGCTGCGATGGCGAAGGAGAACGCGACTGAAAATCCTACATAGCCCACGTACAATATTGGTGGATGTAGCGCAAGGCCGGGGTCTTGGAGAAGTGGGTTAAGGCCCTGACCATCTGCTGGCGCAGGAACTATACGCTCGAAAGGGTTCGAGGTTGCTAAAATAAAGGTAAGAAATGCTATTCCAATGAGTGCTTGGACGCCTAGAACTCGGGCACGTAATGTTGAAGGCAGATTGCCGCCAAATCTGGCAACCGCAGCGCCAAACAGTGCTAAGACCAGAACCCAGAGTAGCATAGAACCCTCGTGATTGCCCCACACCCCGGAAATTTTGTAGATCAAGGGTTTTAATGTGTGTGAATTTTCGAAGACATTTCGAACTGAGAAATCACTGGTCACGTATGCGTAGGTTAATGCTGCAAAAGCTAGGGTAGTAAATAAAAATTGCACTAGTGCCGCGATTTTAGCGGCGTTAATCCAATCAATCCGCTGAGCTGCCGCACCTGTGAAGCCGAAAGCAGCCTGAGTTACTGAGAAAACGAACGCAAGAATTAGCGTAAAATGTCCTAATTCTACTATCATTTAGTTTCCTTTGGATTACCATCTGATCCAGCGTTTTCATTCCAGTGTCCTGATTTTTTGAGAGCGTCAGCGACCTCGCGAGGCATGTATTTTTCATCGTGTTTGGCTAACACTTCCTCAGCTATAAATAATCTCTCATTTTTTAGTCGGCCCTCTGCAATTACCCCTTGTCCCTCACGAAAAAGATCCGGAAGAATTCCATTAAATATCGCGTTTATTTTATTTTTCCCATCAGTAACAGTAAATTCATGCGCGGTTTTACTCTCTGCTGTCTTCCAGCTACCCAATTCAACGAGCCCACCGACCCGGATACGCTGTTCCGGAGAAATATTCCGTGCCCTTAGGTCGCTCGGGCTGTAAAAGAACACGATGCTATCTTCAAGTGCGTTCAAGACGAGAGCTGTGGCAAGCCCAAGCATGGTGAGCCCAAGAAGCAGTGTGTAGAACCTTTGGCTCTTTTGTCGGCGAGTGCGTTTGAGAGCTAGAGTGTCAGTCATTACGGTCTCCTCGCTGTATCGCCTTAAGGCGAAGAAGCAAGGCTTCTTGTTTTTTAAGTACACGGCGTGATTGTGCCAATAAGCCCACTAAAATGAATGTGGATAGAAAATATGCAGCCCAAATAAAGGGACCATACCCCCCCATCCCCAAGTAGGCTTCAATCTCTGACATCAAACTAAATTTCCATTCAGACTACGTTGAATATTGCGTACTCGAACAGCGGTTAACTCGCTTTTTACTCGAGTGAGAAGGGTGGTGAGGAGGAACATTTTAAAAGCTATGGCCATAACGATAAGTGGCCATAGCATATCAGAATGTATGGCAGGGCCGTCCAGACGAAATACACTAGCGGGTTGGTGAAGCGTGTTCCACCAATCTACTGAATACTTAATAATGGGTAGGTTGATTGCACCCACTAAAGCAAGCAACGATGCTGCTTTACCTCCTCTCTCTGATTCGTCAAAAGCATTTATAAGTGCAATATAACCAAGATATAAAAAGAGTAATATAAGTACCGAGGTTAATCGTGCGTCCCATACCCACCAAGTTCCCCACATAGGCTTCCCCCAAAGCGAACCGGTCGCTAGGCATATCACTGTGAAGGAGGCTCCTATGGGTGCTGCAGCCTTCGCACTCAAAAGCGCTAGTGGATGCTTCCAAATCAACACAGCGGCAGATGAAAGTGCCATAAATGCGTATGTAAAAAGTGCCATCCAGGCAGCTGGTACATGTATATACATTATCCGCACCATCTCACTTTGTTGGTAATCTGCGGGAGATGTTAGAAGGGCCAGATATAACCCGATTACAAACGCCGCTACCATTATCCCGCCCGCCCATGGAAAAATGGTGTCGGCAATCCTAATAAATCGAGTAGGGTTTGCATAACGGTGCATTAACATAACATCCTTATTTATTCATATAGGGCGTGATTTGACTTACCCAATCAATATTACTGTGACTTTTAGTCCTATTCACTCGAGTGCCTGCCGTAAAGCTACTGTAGTAGTTATTGTACATAATGGCATTGCGGCCGCAAAAATAGCCCCCAACAGCATGAGGTGAGGTTTTGGAGAGTACGTTAATAGCACTGCATCAATAGCCGAAACCGCGAATATTAGTACGGGAATATAAAGTGGAAGAACAAGAACTGATATTAAAACACTGCTTCGCCGAGCACCAACAGTTAGGCTCGCTCCCACTGCACCGATTAGACTGAGGCTTGGCGTGGCTAACGCCATAGCAAGCATCAGGGTGAGTAAAGCTTGTATTGGTAAATTAAGCAGAAATGCTAAGAATGGCGTAACTAAAATTAAAGGAAGTCCCGTAGTTATCCAATGTGCCGTAATTTTTGCGAACACTTGAATTGCTAGGTCGTTTGGACTGACGGCCATTAGCTCTAGCGAACCATCTTCAAAATCTGAACGGAAAAGTCCTTCAAGAGACAATATTGCAGCTAGTAATGCGGCTACACACAAAAGTCCCGGCGCAAGTGACGCAAGTGTTTGAGGGTTGGGACCAAGGCCTAAAGGGAAAAGGACTATGGCGATAATGTAAAAAGATAATACCATAACTCCATCGCTGCTTTGTCGCACCGCTACACGAAGATCTCTGACCAATAACGCCAAGAACACTTTCATTTGAGATTAGCATTTGAAGTGAGGTTTAAGGTGTGAGTATTTTTAAGTTTCGTTGGCCCATGTAGTGAAATTACCACCATACCACCAGCCATTTGATGTTGCGACACGATTTCTTCCAGGGCACACCGAGAGCTGTCATCAAGTCCATTTGCTGGTTCATCTAATAGCCACAACAATGCATCGTTAACTAGCAGACGTGCAAGGGCCAACCTTCGAGACTCGCCAGAAGATAAAAGCCGGGCTGGAAGGTCTGCGAGGTGAAGTATATCGAATGCTATTAAAGCACGCTCTAGGGCTTTTTTTTCTTCCTGCCTGACTGATAGACCATTGCTTCTTAATTTTTGCCAAATCGCGAGATTTTCTCCTACTGTAAGCGCAGGTTTCACTGCATTAAAATGTCCCAAATAATGAATACGATTACGATGAAAAAAAGTTTCCTGTGCGATGCTTTTCTTATTCCAAACTAATTCTCCCGCCACTGGAGTAGTCAGCCCAGCCATCATTCGTAATAAACTCGATTTGCCGCTTCCATTTGGGCCGCGCAGAATCAATGCATCCCCGTTTTGAATTGAGAATGAAAGTCCTTTAAAGATACATCTCCCCCCTCGGTTACAGGAGACATTTCTTGCTTGAAAATAGTCGGTCATAAGAAAATTTCGGAGTTCACACTATTTCGAATGTATAGCACAGGCATCATTTGTTTTGTTTATTTGTATATTCACTTACACAAAAAAACGACTGCCGAGGGTGGCCGGCAGCCGCCTAGTTGTTTGGAACGACTAAAGCCGCTCTTTGAGGCTAAACGTACATAGCCCCGACTGAGAGGGGATATCTCAGTGGCTAGAACATCTCTCACAAATATGGCAACGATTTGCTTAAATTGAGGCAATATTGCGGCAGCGTTAATGAACTGGTAAAGCCGCTCCTAGTAAATCATTCCTTCATGCGTCGCTCATAGGCTTCGCCATAAATCCTAGAGTCCTTGAAACAACCGGGCAACGGTCGTCCATTCGGTATGGTAAGCCAAAGCCTAAGCATATGACGCTTGTCTTCTGGTTTTTCCCAGTCTTCAAAAGCTTTGCGGCCATGGAAGGTGACATAGTTGTTGGCGACTAAAATATCTCCAGGCGCTAGTGGGAATTCCATGGCCATGCCCGGCTCGTTTGCAATATCTTGGGTCCATTGTAGAGATTGGCGCTGGCGTTTGGTAAGTCTTGGCACATCCGCAAATCGTTGGGCGGTGTGTATATACCGGTACTTCATATTTGCCGTAAGCAAACCGTCATGGCGGTTATACACGGGCATGACTTCAATACGTGCACCGTCCTGGCGTTGTCCTCGCGTGTCAAACCAGAAATCTCTCTGAAGTGTTTCGGCAAGATCGGGACGCCGACGGACTACTTCGTTAAAGATTTCAACAGCACTCACAAGTTTACTTTCGCCTCCTGATTTGCCGGTGCGCAAGCAATAAAGCATAAATATATCTGCTCCATCGTTATGCCATGAAATAGGGTCAGCCGTTTGGTACGAACGAATGTTATGAGTACTCTCAACTGATGCTCCAATATCCCGAACTGAATGTATTAAACTACCCGCACCGTCTTGTTTGGCGGGCTCACCTATATATTGCCCAATGCCCCAGAGCAGTATTTTCCCTGTTTTTTCGTCGAGTTCCAGCGCTGGCAAACCCTCTATGACTACAAATCCTCGGCCGCCTTCAAGTTCCTTGTTAAGTGCAGAAAGGAAGGGACCAAGGGT